>X301_European_Hare__coassemble_1083_pt1 | contig 21115 bp, 18 predicted proteins | sample X301_European_Hare__metabat2_high_PE_015 | metagenome-assembled genome bin X301_European_Hare
TATTTTAATGGTTAAGATATGCGTAACTAATCGTCATGATATCCGAGAATCAAGGGATTAGGCCGTTCGTGCAGTCTCCGAAAGTTTGATGGCCTGAATTCGGCGAACGAGAGGCATGGTAATGAAGGGGACCAAGCAAGACTCGACCAGAAGTTCTATGAGGGTGCCAGAAAGGACCGAGGTTAGAATGTCGTGCCAGGTCATTTCGTAAAGAGAAAGGCCGATTGGGGCAAAGGCAAGAACCATGAAAAGGGCATTGTCAACCAGTTGACCAACTAGAGTAGAGATGCTGGCGCGTAGGAAAAAGAAAATGCGATTGTCTTTGCCGCGATTTTCGAGGGCGACTTTGGCCTTGTAAATGATGTGAACGTTGACGAAATTTCCGATGCAAAACGCGGTAACAGAAGCAATTATGTTACGTGGACCATTGGAAAAAACCTGAGCAAAGGCACCTGCTTGGTCGGCGTATTCGGGAAGTGTGGGAATATAGACAATCAGACGACCGAGTAGCATGACAATGAAGCAAACAATGGCGGCAAAGGTGACAAGTACCATGGAGGTGCGCTGGTCCCAGACCTCGACAATAACGTTGGAGACTAGAAAGACGCCCCAACTGATTAGTTGGCCAGCATCACAAATGATGATTGGGGTACCGAAGCTAAGGGGCTTCATGCAGAAGATGTTCATTACTACTGAAATGACGACGTAGATGACGGAAAGGCCGATTAGGCACTCTTGGGCTGTTAATTTTCTTTCACTTTTCATGTTTTTCCTCTAATAGTTTTTGTTTCTATGCCGGAGGATTTCCAGGAAAATGTACGAACTCCGGCCCCAGCAAGAGCGGGTAGGCGCAGTTTCATGTCACAAAAAGTGTGGCACGCGCCGAGGCATATTTTGAGCACAAATGCCAATGTTTGGCAAGATGATGGCCTGTTTGTGGGACTTCACAACCTGTGCAGAGTTAGCTAACAAGCTAGAATTAACAAGCTAGAATAAAAAGCCCCCAGTTAAGGGGGCATGAGTGGCATGTGTTAGATTAGGACGTCTCGGAAAGTTCTGAGGCTGCGCGATAAATGGTGTCGACAAGGGTCTGAATATTTGGAGTGTCTACACTGGAGAAGGCAAGGCGAATGTGGTGAGAATCAGTGCGGATAATACCAGTTTGATAGCGGTCTAGGAGTGTTGTGCGAAGAGTCTCGGCATCAGGGGCACACCAGAAGGACATGAAGTATCCGCTGTTGAATGGAAGCGGGCGAAGACAAGTGCAGTCTGCATATTTTTCAAGAGCAGCGCGAAGAGCAAAGTAGCGCTCCCCTATTTTTCTAATGCCAGCGGCTTTGTCGCGGTCGTGGTTAGGATCAGCCATGCCTTTGAGGAGAATGTTTTGGCCAGGCATCGAGCAATTCGAGAGGCTACCACGAATTGCGCCCATGGTTTTCTGAACAATCGAGTCAAGTTGCAACTCCGAAAGGCCCTGACAACCATACGTAATAAAGGCAACGCGGAAACCCCAAACCATTTCTTCCTTGGTCGCCGCGTCACATTTGATGGCCAAAATATTCGGACTAAGGTCGCAGGTCTTGGCAAATAGGCTTTGGCGACATGGCGAGTCGTCAAAAAACAAGCCAAAATAGGCATCGTCGGTGACAAGAACAATTTTCTTGCCCGCGTCAGCGTGGCGCTTGAGGACTGCGACAATCTGGTCGGACTCGGTCTCTGTGGGGGTGTACCCCGTTGGGTTGTTCGGGAAATTCAGAATCACCATCACGCGGTCGCTGGCCGTCGAAAGCGCCTGGTCCAGGCCCGCCACGTTGAAGGCAGATTCGGCAAAAAGCGGAAACAGAATCTTATTCGCCTGCCGCTGCTCGTCCAAAATCAGGTCATAATTCTCCCAATACATATCAGGCAGGACCACATCGCCTCCCACTTCCAAAAAGAGCGAGGCCACTATGCTCAAACTATTTGTTAGCCCGCTTGTCACAACCGGAAGCGACGTTGTCTTCCCCTCTAGAAGCGGGTTCTTTTTGTACATGTCTTCTTTCCATAGCTTTCTTAGAGCAGCCACCCCACCCATTGGTGCATAGGGGAAGATTTCTCCAACTTTCATTGTCGGAGCAAACTGCTCTTTCATTGCGGGAATGTACATTGCCACCCCATTTTCTAGCGCAACGCCTATTGTGGCGTTATACTTTGTTGCTTTCTGTTTTGCCTCTGACGACTGTACGATTATTCCCTTAGGTACATACATCCTAAGTCCATAGTCCGACAGCATTTCAACAACACTTGTGCCTTTAAGTGTTTCATTGAGTTTCGCAGCAAGTTCGTGCACTGTCCATCCCTCCTTTGGAAATACCTTGAAATTATGTAGAGTTCTTAGAACCCACGAAGGGTCCCTGTCACATAAATAGTTGTAAGGGCTTTCTGCCCATCTGTCAATGAAAGTTTTCGGCAATTAATGCCCTGACTGCTTCGTTGGCATTCTCTTTCCCAGAATTCAATTTTTTTTCATTTCTGGGAACGTTTTTGTTCCTAGAATTCTGATTTTTCAAATTCTGGGAAAGAAACGCTTCCAAAGTCAGGCAAAAAGCCTGTTTGAACAGCTAAAATTGCTCAAAATGGCCTATTTTGACTGCTAGTTGGCCTTCTCTTTCCCAGAATTCAATTTTTTTTCATTTCTAGGAACGTTTTTGTTCCTAGAATTCTGATTTTTCAAATTCTGGGAAAGAAACGCTTCCAAAGTCAGGCAAAAAGCCTGTTTGAACAGCTAAAATTGCTCAAAATGGCCTATTTTGACTGCTAGTTGGCCTTCTCTTTCCCAGAATTCAATTTTTTTTCATTTCTAGGAACGTTTTTGTTCCTAGAATTCTGATTTTTCAAATTCTGGGAAAGAAACGCTTCCAAAGTAGTGTAAAACCGAGTTTGGCAACTAGAAGAGAAGGCCTTGGTCAAGGCGGATGGGGCGGTGGTTGTCGGCGAGCACTCTGGTCATGTAAGAGCGGTCAAGGTTGAGCTGATTGACAATGCGGATAAGGAGGTCCTCGGAGAGAAGGTTCTGTTCGGAGAAAAGGTAGATGAGTGCTTTTTCTGCGATAAAGTCGGGGAGCAAGGAGTTGAGGTAGATTTCTTGGTTGGGGTCGGAGTTGTAGAGTGTGGAGAGGTTTTTGAAGAGAAGGCTTTTGGACTTATTGTATTTGAGATTTTCTATCTCTTTTGTTAGGGCAACGGGGTTGCCCTTGCCAGCGGCCTCGGCCAAAGGCTTGAGTGTGAAGAAGGTGTATTCCTTGCCGGGGAGGAAGTGATGTTCGTCGCAGCGTGCAGCGTAGTTGGGGGTGGTGGAGCCGGTTTTGGTGCGGTCGCCGCCGACGACGATGAGCGGGTCGAAGTAGAGGGCGGGGCATTCGCGGCCGTCGACGGTGTAGTAGCGATAGGTGTAGAAGGCGTCGCGGAGGCAGTCGGGGTGCTCGCAGTAGGCGGTTAGGGGGATGACGTCGGTGGCGATGTCGAGCATAAGGCGAGCGGTGGAGTTGAAGATGTCGCGGCGGAAGTTGAGAATCAGGGTAGGAAAGATGAACATGACGCCGCGTTCGAGGCTTTGGTTGCGGACGACGTAGGCAAGGCGCTCGTCGAAGAAGGAGGCTTCGTCGATGATGTAGGTGCCGACGGTGGGGTTGTCGGCGATGACTTTTTCAAGGTCGAAGGAGTCTCGGATTTTAGCGATGTTGGGGCCGCATTGGATGTAGCCACTGCGAAAGGCCATGGCGTCTTCGGGGTAGTCCTGAAAGCGGTCTTGGTCGATTTGGCTGCGGATGAAGAAGACCTGACGGCGGTCGACTTCGTTGGGAAGTTCGGTGGGGAGCGGGCTAATTGGAGTGCTAGTAAACGGGTTAGTAAACGAGTTAGTTCTAGTGCTAGTAAGGGCTTTGACTTTGTCGCTTTTTTTCATGGCTATAGCGGCGTCGCGCCACACTTTGGCTGCAAACTCTGTCTTGCCAGAGCCCATGGGGCCAATTAGTAAGACACGTCGGCCAGGTCTGGTAAAGTCAAAGTGAGTAAAGGTTTGGTGCACTTCCAATGTTGGAAAGCCAAGACTTTTAAGAAAGTCTTCACTGGTGGTGAGATTGTGGGTAGTATTTTGTGTGAAGTTAGGTGTTTGCATAGATTGCATAAATTGCACGGATTAGAAAGTTTGGATTATTTTGCAGAAGTGACGATTGCAACGCCTGCACTACAGCCAAGTCTGTTGGCTCCAGCTTGGATCATTTTCACAGCGTCTTCGTAAGTTCTGATTCCGCCTGCGGCCTTCACTCCTACGTTCGGACCAACAGTTTTTCTCATTAGCGCTACGTCCTCTGCTGTGGCGCCTGCTGTTGAAAATCCTGTTGAGGTTTTGACGAAGTCTGCGCCCGCTTTCACTGATAGTTCACACGCTCGAACTTTTTCCTCTTCGGTTAATAGGCAGGTTTCAATGATAACTTTGAGGTGTTTGTCTCCACATGCCTGCTTAACGGCTTTGATGTCCGCTTCCACTAGGTCATCTTTTTTGTCCTTTAGCCAGCCAATGTTAATGACCATGTCAATTTCGGTTGCGCCGTCTTTTACTGCGCACTTTGCTTCATATGCCTTAGCTTTTGTACTCATGGCCCCGAGTGGGAATCCCACTACGGTGCAGACGTTCACGCCTGTTCCTTTGAGCATTTCTGCACAAAATGATGTCCAGCAAGTATTTACGCATACGCTAGCGAAGTGCCACTGCTTAGCTTCCTCGCAAAGTTTCTTGATTTTGTCCTCTGTCGCATTTGCCGCTAGGACTGTGTGGTCAATGTATGATGCAATATTCATCTTTGCCTCCTGGTTGTTTTTAGTTTTTTGGAATGTATTCTTGGTGTTTTAGTTTTTTTGCTTTAGTTGGCATTTAACGAAGTCACAATGGGCAATACTGTGTTGCTAGCCTACTATGCTAATGATATTTGTCATATTCTGTTGTTGCAAGTGTTTTATTTCGCTTTCCAAAGTGGTTTTGTATTTCCCTTGAACTATTTTTTTGGGTAATCAGATTCTGCTGGCGCATCCTTGTCTGTCACATGACAGAAAGAAAAAAGTGCGCTGCCACCCCAGGTGCCCTGAGTATTCATGCAGAAAATACCAGGCCTAGCACTTACCCAACCACCACAAGTCATTTCGTAACTAGAGCCAATTGGTTTGAAGTCAGGTGTACCAACAAAAGAGCCGTAGGCAGGGGCACAGAAAAAGGATACCCTACCCTGTCGCACTGACATTCGCATTAAAGCCGTGTTAGAATTCCAAGGAATTTCTGCAAGCTTAGTTTCAGTTACCTGCTCGCGCTCCCAACGGCTGATTTCTGTGGCATACCCTTCATATAGTGTGATACCTCCATTCTCTAGCGACAGGTAGTGGTAAGTATAACCCATCATGCCTATGCCTGCCCTATCTCCCACCTGACAATCGGACAAGGCACACTCAGACACTTGGCAACTGGAAACCGCAGAACTAGATGCACCATTTGCACCCATCGACGAAAGCGTCAGGCAAACGTCCATGTCGAAATTCCAATACTGCATAAGTTGGCTGAGAAACTGCCCCGCATGAAACAAACTGTCACTTGGCGCAGCAAAAAGACGCAAGCCTTGAGGTGTTTTTTGGAACCACGAAGGGTTTGGGTTGGACTGCCATTGCCACTGAAGGCTGATCTGACCTTTAAAATCGTCACTCATCAAAGGGTGTGAGATGCAAGCGGAACTGGAATCTGGCATGAAAGCAGGCCCGTGCGCGGACAAAACCGGCTCTCCGCATGGAATTTGGCCATTGACGGAGTCCGAAGGGGCAACGGAGGAATTTGCATCGATTGGAACAGTAGGACCATTGAAGCCACTTGTGACACTGTGGGAACTAGTGGCATTTACACCAAGCGCGGCGGTGCCGACAAGAGGCCAATCATCAACCCAACGCAGCGGCTGCAGATGCGTCACTCGGCCGTACGGGCCCACATCCTGAAAATGGATGAAAAAATCCTCGCCATGACCCGTGTCCACCCAACCGCCTTGGTGTGGCCCGTTAATCGGAGTATCTCCTTGGCGCAGAACGACTTGACGCTCATATGGGCCATAGACCGAGCTCGCTCGCAAGGCCAATTGATAGCCCTGCTCCACTCCACCAGCAGGGCAGAATATGTAGAAAAATTTGCCTCTTTGGTAAATTTTTGGTCCCTCTACAGTGGTATCTCCATGCTGCGCACCATCGTAGACACAGCGGCCTTTGTCTAAGACAGATAAACCATCATCGCTTAGCTGATGCAGGTAAAGCACATTATTTATGCCGCAGCGGCTGGCAGCAAACCCATGAATTAGGTAGTTACAAGTAGTGGAATTGGGGACATCAAAGAGGGGGCAGGGGTCAATCCAGCCGCAGACATCTTTGACATAGTGGGTGGCCCAGGGACCAACTGGGTCCTTGGCAGTGAAGGCAAAAAGACCCTCGTCTGGAAGGCAGACGTAGACATAAAAAAGACCAGTGCTTGGGCGATAGCGCAGACTGGGAGCCCAGGTGCCGCACTTGTGCGCAGGCTGTGAGTAGCGCGAAAATGGCAGTTTTTCAGCGGCATAGCCTATGGTATGCCATGACACTAAATCTGTGGACTGCAGGATGGGAATGCCAGGCAGATAAGTGAAAGACGAAGAGACCATGTAATAATTTTGACCTACGCGGATGACATCGGGGTCGGAGTAGTCGGACTTAAGTATTGGGTTTTTATAAATCATAATTTTTGTGTTTGCTCCAGCAAATCAAGCGCCAAGCGGGCGAAACAAAGCGCGCCTTCTTGAGAGAGGTGGGTGTTATCAGAGGCGCCGTCGGGGTAGTTTGGATGCCCAGCAGGAACCCAATTATAAAGCGCTTTGGACCGATTGGCACCAAGGGACTTTAGATAGTTGGAGGTGGCTATTTCCATGTCTAATAAGAGGATATTTCGGCGGCGTGCCAGGGCGCGCATGGCAGCGGGGTAGCGGCCGTGGGTGGGTATCAGGCGGCCGTCGGGGTCGAAACGGCGGCGCGCAATCGGTGTGAGGAGAATCGGTTGGGCTCCGTGGCGGAGGGCTGTGGCGATGAAGAGCGAGAGGCGCGCAGGGTAGGTGCGGCGGGACGAGGTGTGGCGCGCGGGGTCGAGTTTTTCGTCATTGTGACCAAATTGGATGAAAATTTTGTCGCCAGGGCGGAGGCAAAGTTCGATGAAATGTAGGCGACCTTCGTCGATGAAGCTTTTACTGGAGCGGCCGTTGACGGCACAATTTTGAACATAGATAGTGTGGTCGGGGTGGCGCTCGGCCAGAACCTGAGGAAGCATTTGCCCCCACCCCGTCATCGGCGCGCGGCTACTGGGGTAATCGGCCATGGTGGAATCTCCGCAGAGGTACCAAGTGGGGATGCGAACCCCAGTCGGCATGTTGCCTTCTCCTTGCGCGGTGCTTGTGGCAATGGCAGAATTTTCGTGATTTAGTGTTTGTGTGGGAGTGAAGTGGCAGTTGCGCCACACTACCCTATCACCTGTTACTTGAACGGCTACTGCACAACTGCTACGGATAGTAAGGTTTTCTATTTCAATATCATTTCCAGAAATAAGGAGAGTGCAGATGTTGGGATTGGTTACTGGGGAGATTTGCTGAGTTTCTATGAAGTTTTCGTTGGAATAAGTAATTATGGTGCTATCTGGGGACTCGCCAACTATGCGGAGGTTATCCTTGTTGATCACTACCCTCTCATGATATTCGCCTGTGCGCACTATCAGTATTGTGGGGGCGCTGGTAATAGTGGAAGTTGGACTAGGTAGAGTTGAGCTAGAAAGCGTTGTATTGCTATTGTTGGAAATAGCATCGATAGCTTCTTGAATGGAAGTAAAATCTCCACTACCGTCTTTTGCAATGATATACATTATTTTGTTCCTCCCACTAACACATAAATCTTTCCTGTTTTAGTGTGCCTTTAGTGTATCTTTTCTGCATTTTTAGTGCTAGAACAACGCGCTTTATAAAAAGATTGATTTTTATAATTTTTCAATCTTTGGCTCTGATGTTCTAATGTGCTAATGTTCTAATGTGCTAACGCCTTTGCTTTTGCCGGCCTGACTCTATGCCCACAAAAACCGCTAAAAGAGGTATACTAATACCATGGAAATTTACCTTGGAACATGGCAGGTAGCGCCATCAGATGGATTTTGGACTGACCAGGACCCGAAAGAAAGTGAAAAAGTGATAGCTCAAGCAATAAAAATGGGCGTCTGCGCCTTTGACACAGCCCAAAGTTATGGAAAAGGCCGAGCAGAGCAAGTTCTGGCAAAAGTACTACGACGATTTCCACAAAAACAATTCAAAGTAGATACCAAAATCATGCCAAGCAGCAAGGACCCAGCCGACCTTCTAAAAATAAGCCAAAACAGACTTGGTAAAATCAAAATTGACTGTCTGTACCTCCACTGGCCAAGAACTGGGTTCGACAACCCAGATTTCCTAAAGAAAATGCTAAACCTAAAAAGGTCTAATCTTATAAACAAGGTCGGAGTTTGCAACCTTCCACTTGCAGACCTTACCAATCTAATAAAACAAGGCATATTGATAGACCGCCTTCAAATCCCCATTTCGCTACTATGGACACGGGACCTACAACAAACAATGGCATTTTGCCGAGAAAATAAGATAGAACTTGCAGCGTACAGCCCAACAGGAATGGGCCTACTCAGCGGCAAATACAGATTCCCAACCGACCTAAATGACGCTAGACAGAATCTTTTTTGCTTCGACCAACGCTGCATCAAAGCCTTCCACAACCTACTAGATATCATCAACACAATCGCCGCCACTCACAGCGTCACCCTTCAGGAAACCCCCACAGCTGTCGCCCTTGCCTGGGTCTGCTCCAAACACCCCGATATCCTAATACTCGGCGCCCGCACAAAATCTCAACTAATCCAAAACCTCGGCAACCACTTGCAACTTAGCGCACCCGAACTGTCCGCCCTAGACCTAGCCGCCTCCGAATTAGCCCAGGCCAGCGCGCCCGTGTGCGAAAACATCTTCTCCTACGACTGGTAACGCGCTACAATTGCCCCATGAGGGTCCTAAAACAAGAACGCACCACCGAACTAATCGTCAAAAAATCCCGCTTCATCTCAATCGCCAAAATCTGCACCTGCCCCGCCGACGTCAAGCGCCTAGTCGACCAAACTCGCGCCACCTTCCCCGATGCCACCCACGTGGTCCACGCAGCCGTCATGGGCAACCAGTTCTCCTTCTCCGATGATCACGAGCCCAAGGGCACCGCAGGACGACCTGCCTTAGAAGTGCTTAAGGGCTCTGGGATTACCAACATCATAGTCCTAATCGTCCGCTATTTCGGGGGCACTCTCCTTGGCACTGGCGGCCTAGTTAAGGCCTACTCTGACAGCACCAAACTAGTTCTAGATGGCATCCAGACCGAAGAGCTCATCGAAAAAACGCGCTTTACACTCACCCTCAGCTACGACCTTTACAGCAGCGCCAAGCGTCTCCTCTCCTCCGCCTCAGCCGAAATCCTTCACGAGGATTTTGGCACCGAAATCACCCTCAGTGGCACCCTACCCTCTTCTCAAACCTCCACCCTCTCTTCACAAATCTCCAACCTCTCCAACGGCAAAAGGTCCATTACCTTTGACTAACACCCCGTCTTTCCAAACCACCAAAGGCTTAAAAAAGCAAAACAGGCCGCGGAGGAAATGCCCGCGGCCAGAAATGCTACAAAAAAGTGTTATTTGTTTTAGTTCCAGATGCTATTAAGAGTGTAGACAGTTATGTCCGCAGTCACGTCGCCACCTTCGACAATCATGCTAGCTCCAAGGCAGTCGGAATCTGGGAAAATCATGTCTGCGCCGGCAGCCACACCACCGTTGGCAAAGACCTCTACGCTTGCGCGGTCCACAAAGATATGCAGGTCGATGGTGCCATCAGCATTGGGTGTCAGGGTTATGCGCCCACCATCGGCAAAGTTGCCAACTTGGATGCCGGATTTGCTACGGTCGATGGAGAGAACAGAGTCCTTTACATCGTACAGAATCTGAGTGTATTTGTCGCCATTTTCACGAAGACGGAAACCAACTTTGGTGGTATCGGCACTGAGTTTAATGTGGGCAAGGACCTCGTATGTATCGCTATTTAGGCCAGAGAGGACTTCGTTTTCCGTGCCGATGACCTGACCCTGAAGGTTGACCACTGGTTCGTTGCGGAGGGTCGTGTATTCGTTGATAGGTGACTGTGTCAGGACATATTTGCCGTTTTCAAGAGTGACGCCTAGCTTGAGAATCAGGTTGTAGTTGCCGTTGAATTTCGATCCAGTGGCCCTGGCGACCTCGTTGCAATAGTCCCAGGTGTTCATCCAATTTATCTCCAAGATGTCTGGAAGGGTTGGATTTTCGGCGGTACCGAAGTCCTGAATGTACCATGTCATGGCGGCGTAGGAATCTCGGCCAAAGTTCATGATGCCATTGGAGATCTTGTACTCATCATCTGGGACAAAGGTCCATCTGCCGTCTACCTGCATGAAGTCGCCGATTTTGTAGGTTCTGCCACCACGGGAGAGAACCCACTTTACGTTGCCATCGTCGGCATAGACAGGATACAGGTCTGGGCATTCTGTGTTGATGCCGCCCTCTCCGATATAAGTAGATTCGCAGGTCCAGTCAATGAGATTCTGGGAGGAATAAATGCGTAGCGGGCCTCCAGCGATGACCATGAACCATGTGTTCTCCCAGCGGAAGACCTTGGGGTCGCGGCAGGCCATATCGTGGAGTGGATCTGTGGACCAGTCAACAACGATTTTGTCGGTCTTAATCCAAGTCTTTCCCTCGTCCTCGCTGTAAGCAAGCTCAATTCGTTCGCCCCTGCCCTCGCCATGAGAGGTGATGAACATTACAAGTCCGCCATTATCGGTGGAGAAAAGTCCAGAGGTGTTGTTGGGGTCGGCCACGCAGCAGCCCGAATACGCCCAGCCATAGGCACTAGGAATGATAGCTATGCCTTGGTCCTCCCAGTGAATTAGGTCCTTGCTAGTCTCATGGTACCACTGAAGGTCTCCCCAAACAGTATTTGGACCATACTGTACAAAGAGGTGCCATGTACCATTAAAGTAAACAAGCCCGTTTGGATCATTGCCCCACCCATCCTTTACAGAATAGTGATACTGGTTACGGAAACTTTCTTTGTAGTAAACGCCATCTTCCTGACGACGTAGAACCATGACGTGATAGGTTACAGGTACCGTGACACCATCTACTGTTGTGGATGATGTGACAGTAATTAGGTTCTTGCCTTCGGCTACAGGGATTCCCTTGCCGCCATCATATACCACGCCGTCAGGCCCAGTGACTGTGACAGTTGCAGAGGAGCAAATGGGTTCGGCAGAGATGTCCACGGCCACAGCATCATTTTTTACATACTGCATAAGCGTAGGAGTGGTATTAAAGAACTGTGTCTTTTTCTCCACATCTCCTACTGATGACATCACGCTGAGGTCCTGGAGAACTGGGGTATTTTCATCGGTAAGGGCGGTGAAGTTTGTGTTCTGAAACACTGCCGTGCAATCGGAACATTCAAGTCCGAAGTATCCATTTTTAGGAATGGTGTTTTGTCCAGCATCGTAGCCCATGGTGTAGTCACCTGTGCTGGCGACAAGTTGGTCATTCACATAACAGAGCATCCAAATGCCGACGGATACCACCTTGAGAGTGTACTTCCCATCGACTGGACGAATTACGGCCTTGTCGTTTACAAGGGTTACTTTCCTATTGTTCTCCCATCTGGTAAGCCTTGCGGTGTCATAGCCTAAATCCAAGGTCAATGCAAAGGCATTGGAGTGATTGGATTCACTCTGGTTACGGAACACCAAAGAGATGGTACCCTCATCATCAGTAGATGTTACCTCAGTAGAATATACAAAGTCTGAGCACTCTGCTGATGAGTAGGCAAAGCAGTTAGATAGGCCAGTGTTTGCTGCGGTAAGCCCGGAACTGCTCACACTCCAAGTTCCGCCAAATGAGGCCAAATTCTCTAGGTTGGAATTAAACCCCTCTCCGGAAATGGGTGTCCCAACGGCCTCGCCTCCGTCAGATGAAGCGCACCTATTCTTTAAGCTTATATTGCTAAAGCGTACCTTAGAGTTAAAAGAGAGTATTCCTAGATACCCACCTTCCCACTTGGGGATGACACCAGATATGGTACGTGTGAGTTCCTCACCGGCATTGCCGAATGTGTAAATATATGCTCCGTTTCGTCGGACATCAATCTTTAGGTGTAGCGGCTTTGTGAAATCTATCTCACCCTGTTCGCCACCATTTGAGGTGTTGACTCCGCTTGCGTTGCCAGCTGCAAACACACGAAATTTGGTTGGGTCTTCACGTCCCGTGTCGAAGTTAGCCCCATACCACTTAAAACTCGGAATGTCTGTGGTCTCTAGACCGAAAATAAGTGCACCAGAGATGCCAGCCCCTGGAGCGCTTGCCTCTAGAAGTTCCACATCCGCCTCAAAAACAAAGGAATTTGTGGGAGCGAGAAGCCCATTGTAAACCACAAAATGGTCGCCACCGGTGTTGCCCACTGTTACTGTTCCAGTCGTTTCGTCCACATCAACAAGTTCAGGGTTGGGTGTGCTGGTGCTGAAATCTGTGAGGCCCTCAAGAACGGGGTTGTCATCGCCCTCCTCTGGGGCGTCCCAGTCTACATCTATTGCATAGTTGGCACTAGCAAGGCTTTCAAAAGAGACATTGGAGAAGGTTGCGCTACACTCCCAAGCAAGAATGCCAACATAACCGCCGGCCCACTCTGGGACCACGCCAGTAAATGAACTTAGAGTGGTACCAACATTACCAAAGCTGTATGTAAACTTGCCATTTTTCTTCATTTCAAGTTTGAGGTGCAAGGGCTTATCGATATCAATGTTTCCCTTAGGGCCGCCCTCATGTGTCTCGAATGCGGGAACCCCAACACCGAACAAACGGAAAAGGTTTTGGTCGTTTATCTTGTTGGAATCAAGATTTGCCCCATACCATGCACCAAAGGGGTTGTTTTTGTCCCTGATACCGAATGTCAGCGCAGCGGAGCGAATACCATCTGCCCCATCTGGAAACATTATATCCGCCTCAAAAACAAAGGCCAAAGAGGGCTCCTCTAGGCCGTTGTATATAGCCATGTGGTCGCCGCCCACCTTTTTGATGGTTATAGTCCGAGCTTCTTCGTCGATAATAAAGTCGTTTTCGTGCCCTATGGACGTAAAATCAATAAGACCCGTGGACTTGTTAGACTCATCAACAGTTTCGACCTGTTGTTCGTCAAGTTCTTGAACGACTACCGTTTGTTGCGATTCTTGATCCTCTTCCAGTGTTGAGCAAGCAGATAGTACTAAAACTAGTGCCAGCAACATAGCAAGAAGACCTGCAATTATTTTTCTCATTTTCATATCCCCCTCTTTTTTGAATCTTCCGCATGAAAAACGCTTTTTATTGGTTTTTGGCAGTTTCGCTACGGTTTTTCTTGCGGTTAGTTTACAAGTTTTTACATAATTTATGCAATAGCTTTACATATTTTATGGAATATGTTTTACGAAATGTAAATTTATGGGCAGTATACGCCATAGAAAAATGGATTGCTTTGACTGCTTACTTGGTCTTCTCCTCCCCAGAATTCAGATTTTTCTATTTCTGGGGAAAAAGCGCTTTCAATGTCAGGGAAAAATCTACTTTGGAGACTAAAGTAGACTTGAAGGGCCACATGTAGAACTAAGAGTAAACATTTTCTTTAATATCAATCTTTTTTGTGGCTAAAACTTTCGAGCAGAATCAAACGGGGAATGTTGTGCAGGACATTGAGGAAATCAAGGATAACCTTTTGATTATTGCTGAACTTAAAGAAGTAGCAGAATTGCTCAATCATGAACCACAAGATATTGTTCCGGAGAGGCATACTGTATTAAGTCATAAGGTAAATGATCTATCCCAAAAGCTGATAGACAATCACCACCTCATCTAGAGATGGTGACATGGTTTAAGTCATGAAGTAATACCAGTAGGGGCAACCAATCGAGTGTCCCGTGGAAACATTTGGTATGACAGGCATGCAAAAGGCGTAGTGAAAGCAGAGGTCTCGAAATTGCATACGTAGATGCCGAACCGGATTGTGCCATCTATTTGGTGGATGCGATAGATGTGCATTGGAGATAAAGGCGGCGCGGGAGATTTGATGCGAAAATGGCTTCGGCGGCTGAAGTAGACCATATGGGCCTTTTAGGGTGTTAGTTGTGGGGGTTGTCTGATTTCCTCTGCCAATGTGCTGTAGTTGAGATATTTGCAATTTTGAAATGAGTCATATCTTTCTCCACAGTATATCACTGCCATTTCTCCGGAATTGGGCTCATTTTGGCAAAATACTTTCATGTTTTTTGCAAAATCTTTGTTAGGAGTCATAGAAGATTTTATTTCAAAAGGAAATAGCATTCCTTCTTTTTTTAGAATCAAGTCGATTTCAACACCTTTTTCTGTTCTAACATAGTAAAGATTTGGATCTTTATTGTCGTTTAGCCGTGTTTTCATTGCTTCGAGGACAACAATATTTTCAAACAAGTTGCCTCTGAGAGGGTCGCGTGATGCCTGTCGCACACTTTCAATTCCAAGAAGGTATGCTGCTAGCCCTGGCTCAACAAAATATGTTTTGGGAGATTTTACAATCCTTTTACTGATATTTGAAAAATATGGTGGTAATTTAAAGATTACAAATGAGGCCTCCAACACAGAAAGCCATTCGCCAAGAGTTACGGAAGATACTCCTACTTCTCCAGCTAAAGCTGAAAGGTTGATAATTTGTCCTACCCGCCCAGCAAGCAAGGTTAAAAATCTTAAAAATGCATTTAAGTTTTTGATAGAAATCATTTGGCGCAAGTCTTTTTCAATATATGTATTTAGATAGTCTCTATAATAGACATTTGGTTTTCTTGCATTGTATCCATATAGTTCTGGCATGAAGCCACGAATTATTATTTCGTCTAATTCGCTTTGTTTGTTTATTTCTTCCAGACTAAGAGGGTATAAGGTGTGGATAGTTGTTCTTCCTGCTAAAGATTGTGAAACTGCTTCTTGAAGTTTAGGCTGATAACTGCCAGTTAAAATGAATCTTCCATTTTTTCTTCTGTCCTCATCTACCTTAACTTGAATAGCTGAAAGGAGTTCCGGAACACGTTGTACTTCATCAATAATCATTGGTTCACTATATTTTTTAAAGAAACCTATATAATCATTTTCTGCAAGATTTCTTGTTACTCTATCTTCCAGATTTATGTATGCATAATCTGGGAATAGATTTCTTACTAGAGTTGTCTTACCTGATTGGCGTGGCCCCAATATTGTCACAACTGGGACCTGCAATGTACTTTCTTTTATACTATCTGATATTTTTCTATTTATCATGAAGGGGCCTTCCTTTTGGAAAATTTTATAATATATGGGCGTATTTTTCAAGTTTAACTTTAAATTTACGCCCAATTTATTGGGCGAGTGTAAGGTTTCATCTGAAATAGGGAGAGTCTGTACGAAAGGTATATTTGCAAGGCAGAAATTCCCAAAGGAGAGGCATATTGGCTTTGAAAATGAAGGTCTTATCTTATCAGTGTTTAACTCTTTGGACAAACTGGGGAAGTAATTGGTCAAATAATTTTTTACTGATTAAACACATCCTCAAACAGCAAACTCGTATATGTTTTTATGAAGTTGTGCACTGCTGTTTTTTGCTCTTTGACATCCGGAGAAGTGCTAGATGTGAAGATGCTTGTTATTAGAAATATTCCTTACCATAAGTGCATAAATTTTTCATTTGGAGTTCCAGATGAAAGAGTCGGTGTCTCAATTTCAGACCATCAAAGCAACCCTATTCTATGTTGTAGGCTAAATCCGTAAATGAGCCTTCCCCCTATCAAACAAGAAGTCGCACTCCCCTATTTTTATAATTCATCTGTGTACAACGTGCAGCCCCTAGATACAACTCAACTAGTACATCACAATGTCTAGTTTCTGGCGTTAATGAACCATCAGTTTTTCATTCTGGGTTATAGTTGTGTGAGATATTCGCGGTAGGATACTTATCATCCCACCAAGTCCTAGGCAAGTGCTATCATCAATGGATACGAAACCATTGCTTACTAGGAGATCCTTGGTGATGACAATGTCCTCAATCTCCTGACATCTAACACAAAGGCTATGTATGACATAACCCCATGAACTATAACGACATAGGCCACAAATGGTTGGACGCTCTGAAAAAGTTTATCGATGCTACTAACCACCATCGCTAGAGGAGGAGTAGTTCTTCAAAGAAGCCTATATTGCAGATTGCCGTCCTGAACGGACATCTGTGCCATGATTGGCGGCCAGCCCGTGACTTAAGTTCCGGCCAGGCAGGGACACATGAAACGGCCAAAATTTCCAGTTATAATATGAGAATCTCCTTATCAAGGGAAAATATTATAACTGGAGGTTCAACTATGGACTACAAAAAGGTACTGAGGCTTCACTCTGTGAATCATCTCAGTAGCCGCGAGATTGCCGAAAGCTGCGGCGCTATAAGACCGCTCCATTTGGCATGGCAAAAAATCGGCTGTAAATAGTAACAATGAGAGGTAGGAAGCATGAATTTATAGTTTTATATTTTCCCATATCATTAAGCTAATAAAAAAGGACACCCTATTGGATGCCCCTCTGTCTTCTATGCGCTGGTGTTTACCATGAAATGCTAACGCCAAGATGTGGACTAATCCTTACACCGCTATATATGATACTCAATTTTTTATTAGCCATTTCTGATTTTCCACCTTCACTCCAAGCATTTCCTGCAATTGGAATGAACAATTCAGCACCTAATTCCATGCCTATGTTTTCTGTAAATGCGAATGAAGCTCTTTCATCTAGATAAATACCATGAGTAATGATAGTGGCTGGAACTCCTTCATCGCCTTCACCACTAGTAGCAAATTTTGCACCATAAAGCATCATTTCGTATCCAAAACTTGAAATTGAGCAAAATTTATCACCTACTTTTAAACTTACTCCTATCTTAGGCGCCCAAATGCAACGGCTATAAAACGTCAAACCACCATCAGATACAATTGAGTTTTCAGTAACAATCCTACTAATAATTGGAATTGGGAATAAAACATTCATGCCAACGTTGAGTCCAAGCTCTGAAGCAAACGGAAACCAGTAATATGCACTTGTATCAATGACTATACTTGAAGACATCTCAGTAGGAGATGCGTCGGCTTTTTCAAGTCCATCAATACCATGTATCGTTTCTTGGGCATAGTAATAAGAGTAACCAACAGAAACTGATCCGAAGTAGGTCCTTGCAAAAAGCCCCGTAACTGAAACAAGCAAAATCGTCAAAACAATTAGCAGTTTTTTCATTGTTTATCCCCCTAATCCTATCCTTTTAAATATTATCCCCCTTGTATTTAAAATGTCAACGATGCTTTTTTTTATTGGAAAAGCATTTATGCTTATCTCTACACCTATTTCAGAGACTTTTCGAGGATTGCCTTATCAAACCCAAATCGATTGTACCCTTTTGCAATTGCATCATAGTAGCGTTTGGTCGGTGGGATGGCGGCCTTTCTACCTTTGACCATCACATGCGCCATTGCAAGCACCGTGTAACCAGATTCAGTTAATGTCACCAGCATAGACCATTTAACGTGGTAGGGATAACCTTCATACTGTCTTATTTTTTCTCTTCAGATTCTAATCTATTTTTGTAAAGCAAATCGGTAGCCACGGCTACCACTTTTTCAATTGAAGTATCTATGAAAATCTGCTTTACACACCACATGAAGATTCTACAGGAAAGAACTACAGGCAAGGATGAAGAGGAATCAAAAAAAGCTTAAGAAACTAAAAGGGCATACCATAAGAATGGCTATTTCAATAGATGAGAACCTCAATCATAAAAGAAAAAAATGGGAAATGATAAAATGCTCAACAAACTTATATAATCCGATCTCATTTCATATTATCTATTGGGCTACTTATGGAAATATACTAGATTATAAAATCAACCATGGGTTGGGTGTATTTTCAACTAACGCTATGGGTGGCTCAACCAATGATATGTTCAGTTTTTTCTTAATCAAATATACTTTCTTTATCAGGAGGTTTGATATGAAAGAAACTTTCGGACAACGATTTGCAAGATTAAGAAAAGCCAATGGCTTTACCCAAGATGATGTTGCTAACAAAGTCAATGTCAGTTCACAGGCCGTCTCTAAATGGGAAACGACATTAACATGCCAGACATTGGAATTTTGTTCACACTAGCTGAATTTTTTGGTGTTACTACAGATGAACTTTTAGGAAAGGAAATAACTGTTCCAACCAGATATGAGGCAAATCTAAGGAAAAAAGATATTAACAAGCTTATGCTAAAGATTCGTGTCGACTCTGCAGAAGGAGACAAAGTAACCATTAACTTGCCATTCCAATTGGCCAAGATAGCCATAGAGTCTTCCAATGGCCTTACTATTAATGGCGGAAAGTCAGACATACTATCCAAAATTGATTTCAATCAAGTGGTTTCAATGGTAGAGCAAGGTCTTTTGGGAGAAATAATTACAGTTGATTCCGCAGATGGGGACCATGTAAGGATTCTTGTAGAATGATTATTAAGATAAGCACAATCAAGGACCAAGAAACAGGAAAGCGTTTTAAAATAATGCTACCAATTCCTCTTTTCATTCTTAAAACCAGTTTTGTGCAAAATCTCATGCAAAAAAACATTTCTGAAAATAATCGGCAGATTGCTCAGAATTGGCCTGTATTGGCAGGTGCTATTATAGACTATAAGAAAAAGTATGGCTCATGGGACTTTATTGATGTTAAAACTAATGATGGCACTTTTATCAAGATTAAAGTCTAGATTTAACCTTTTCATTTTGATATTCCACCAAGGTGCTTGTTGCCTTAGGTTTTATTATAAAAGGAATGCCCATCATATTGAAGGCAGGGGCCTTATTTCAGGTCCCTGCTTTTTTTGAAGTTAACTTTTTAGAAAAAGAAAAATCTCCGCTCAACTAACAAAGATATATGGGCTGTAACTTTGGGCAAAAATATTTACATTTTTGCAATATTAATCTACAATCAAATCATCAAACGGGATTTGGACTTCTGCTTGCAGCCGTTATCTGCTAAAGGAAGAGCGGACCTGTAATGGTCTTTTTTCTTTATTATCAGCCTGAAATCTAAGTCTCTTTGTGTTCTGCTTGAGCGGAACAATTATGTTTGACGTGATAATTTTAGCCGGCGTCAATAAATAATTGGCAGAGGAGAGATGATGGAATTCACAAGCAAAGATTACACAAGCGAAGATTTTAGAGAGGAGGAGGACTTATTTACTCAGTTTTACTATGAAGAGGTTAGTACAGCACCAGGACTTACGTGGTGTACTGAATACTTCTATAGAAAGCTTGAAAATGGAAGATATCAGCTAGTCGAAATTGACTCCTTTGATAATGAACTTTATTTGCATGAGGAATACGCAACAGCAGAAGCTTTTGCTGATGCTATGAAAATAGATACTTCCGAAAGAGAATTAGACCCATACATAGATGCCGAAATTCTCTCTCTTTTCCCTGAGGATTTGAAGCAGTACGAAGAGGAAGTTGCCTCGCATTTCAGCAAAATCCTAGCAGAGCTTATTCATACAGCATTAGAAGAAGGAGACCGTGAACTTGTTCAAGCGCTTTTACCAGACTTTGATACACTCCGAGATGATATTAATCCATTGCCATATATTCCAGGAATTTCAAAACAGGAACTGGAAAGGCGAAAAGAAATATTTCGTAAATACTATATTTCGCAAGGATATGTTGAGGAAAGTCCTGATTACTTTGTAGTCCGTTATAGCCGAAGCAGACGTATAGCCAGAATTGGGGAGTATGATCTTCTTACCGCTACTATTTCCTCCCAAGGAGAAGGTCATACTAGAACTTTATTTGAGAATATGGATATAAAGGATCTGCCAAAGGTGGAAGAAAATACTGATGGGAGCAAGAAATAATAGTAAAAAAATTGCACAACAAATTCAGCCTTTATTTCCCGAAAATGCAAGAGAAACTCAGCGAACTGCATGGAGGGAATTTATCGTATATTCGGTATGGCCATCACGAACATTGTCAAGGCCACTCCTCGTCGCTTGCAAAAAATAGGCCTCAGAAAATTATTAAGTGTTAAATTTCAACCAAATGGTACACCGAATAACGGATACCACTCATACAAGGTTTTTTCCGCCAAATATCCTGCCATCTGTCTTAATGAAAATGACAGACGACGGCAAGATATCTAAAAGCAACTACAAAAAATATCTATGACAGAAGATCCATATCTCATTAAGTGTGAAGGCACATTTGCTACTCAAAAAGATGATGTGGCAAGAAATTATGACACAGATGATGACGAAATGTTTGATGGCTAATATCAACGCCTCTACGAGTGGAATCTTATGCACAGATGGAATGTGACTGGTTCCGGAGCAATTTTGGCGGATGTTTACTTTCAACTGGTAGGAACTGGCGTTGAAGTGTCTTGGGACAACCGAGATGTTGAAGAAAATGTTACCTTTCAGAGTTTAACCGATAGTGCAAAAATTCCCAAAGATTTTTTATATCAAACGTGGATTCCTTCTTAAAGGATTATGCGTTGCATTGGTTTTTATTTTTGACTTCCGTGTAAGATTGAAATAAAAAATATTCAAAAATCAATCAGCCACTGACAAACTCAACATACAAAAAAGACGCTGACTTTTGTATCAACGTCTTTTTTTTACACTTTATTTCTTTGTTGCGAAAATAATTATTCTGTAAAATTCTGGTGATTTTAACACAATATATTGTAGAAATTATAGTGTTTTTACATTCTCGATTTTTGACCCTAAAATAGCCTGTTTTTAATACCATAGAGGCAAAATTGAGATGAAATTTGTCTTGTAGTTTTTGTTTTAGCCTTAGATAAACACAAAAGTAGTACTACACTTTTGCATTCATTATGAGTGGGATG
>X301_European_Hare__coassemble_1089_pt1 | contig 20873 bp, 16 predicted proteins | sample X301_European_Hare__metabat2_high_PE_015 | metagenome-assembled genome bin X301_European_Hare
TTTTATCACTTTTTGTTAAAGTTTGAACAAAAAGTGTAAAACCTAGGTGGATGAGCCTGCCTTGGGAGGCAAGATAGGAAGTCACCTAAGGTTAGGTTTTACACAAAATGTAATTTAAAAACCAAAAAGTGATAATTTTTATCACTTTTTGTTAAAGTTTGAACAAAAAGTACAAAACCTAGGTGGGTGAGTCTGCCTTTGGAGGCAGGATATGCAGTCACATAAGGTTAGATTTTACACAAAATGTAATTTATAAACCAAAAAGTGATAATTTTTATCACTTTTTGTTAAAGTTTGAACAAAAAGTGTAAAACCTAGGTGGGTGAGTCTGCCTTTGGAGGCAAGATAGGGAGTCATATAAGGTTAGATTTTACACAAAATGTAATTTAAAAAACAAAAGGTGATAATTTTTATCACTTTTTGTTAAAGGTTGAACAAAAAGTGTAAAACTTGGGGGAAGAAACTTTCCAAAGGGGGTGGTGGGAAGAAAATAAATGGCATCCCACAGCGCATCGGAGGGGCAAGAGTGCAACGAACTGATATCTAAAAAGAAAGAAAGCCGCCGAGAAAAACCGACGACGATAAAAAGACCACAGAGTGCCACGGAAAGCGACAAAGAACCACCAGATTCATGGGCCGGCCACGGAAGTTCACGAAATGCGCGGAGCCACTGAGCCATACAAAAACGAAAGGGCCCACGGGGTCAACGATGACCCCGCAGGCCCCTAGAACTCCAAGGCCTCCGAGACACAGAACGCGAAACGCGAAGCGCGGAACGGCCGAAGGGCAAAAAGTTAAAAAAGAATCACATGGACCAAGCGTGGTGGTCAGTGTGCAAAAAATGCTCGGCAGTTGGGCTGAGCGGAGCACCATAGTCGTCGGCGTAGAGCTTTTGGACATCCTGATTTTCGTGACTGAAGCGAACAGGTAGTGACTTGTCGATTCTGTAGAGGCACTTACCACGGTCGCGAGCGCGCTCGACGTCGTCGCCAACGATGATTTGACCGCCACCGCCGGAGCAACCACCTGGACAGGCCATAATCTCGACGAAGTCATATTTGACAGTACCGTCTAGGATAGCCTGACAAAGCAGGCGAGCATTGTTCAAAGAACTAGCGACAGCGACAGAAAGATTTCGCCCAGCAAGGGTGAAGGACAACTCGCGCCAAGGGCGTTCGTCAAAGATGGTGGCTCCAGTACCCTTGGTTCGCACATCCTTAAATGCGTCGGGGTCAGGATTCTTGCCAGTTGCAAGGAAGTAGGCACTACGAAGAGCAGCCTCCATGACACCGCCAGTGGCGCCAAAAATAACACCAGCGCCAGAGTAGTCACCCATAAGAGAGTCAAAGGGAACCTCTGAAGTTTTACTAATGTCTATGCCGCAAGACTTAATAAGCTTAACAGCCTCACGAGTGGTTAGGACACAGTCAACATCAGGAACGCCATTGTTCTGCATAGTCGGGAGTTCGCATTCAGCCTTTTTAGCGGTACAAGGCATGACAGAAACACTGAATATCTGCTTAGGATCCTTACCGATTCGCCTAGCAAAATAATCCTTAATCACAGCGCCAAACATCTGCTGAGGACTCTTTGAAGTGGAGAGCTGGTCGACAAGTTGAGGGAACTGAGACTTTATAAAGCGCACCCAGCCAGGACAGCAACTGGTAAACATAGGATACTTATCCAAGTCGCCACGCTGCAGACGCTCTAAGAACTCAGAGCCCTCTTCCATAATAGTAAGGTCGGCAGAGAAACTGGTGTCAAAAACATAGTCGAAGCCCACGGTTTTAAGAGCACCAGCAAGAAGATTTACTGTGGCCTTGTCGTCGGTAAGCCCCATGGCCTCGCCCCAAGAGGCACGGACTGCAGGAGCAATCTGAACAACAGTGACAATTTCAGGGTCGTTGATAGCGGAAACAACACGCTTAACATCATCACGCTCGTGAAGCGCACCAACTGGGCAGTGGGTGATACACTGACCGCAGACAGTGCAAGGAACCTTGTCGATTGTCTTGCCATCGCGCACAACAATGCGGGTGCGCCCGCCAGAGCCCTCAAGGTCCCAAATGCCCAACGACTGCACCTTTTCACAAACCGAGATACACCTCATGCACTTAATGCACTTTGAAGCATCACGAATAAGCGGGAAGGTCATGGGCCATCTTGTAAACTTATCAGAGGGGAGGTCCAAAGGATAGGGGTTGGCTGAAATGTTGTTTTCCTCAGCAAGTTTCTGAAGCTGACAACTTCCGTTGCGAGTGCAGGACGGACAGTAGCCGTTGTGCTGGCTAAGAATTAGCTCTAGGTTCATGCGCTGAGCGGTGCGAACCTTGGCCGTGTCGGTACGAATAACCATGCCATCTCGCACAGCATTTTCACAGGCAGGAATCAGGCGGTCCTCACCCTCTACCTCTACACAACACATGCGGCAAGCGCCAATAACATTTATGTTCTTTAAATAGCAAAGGTGAGGAATCTTAACCCCGTTCTCTAGTGCGGCATCAAGGATGGACGTGCCCTCTTTGACATTTAGCTGAATACCATTAATCGTAATACTTACCATTTCTCTACCCTCCCGCCTTTCAGGACACCAAGTCCAAAGTGGTCGCAGCGCAGGCAACGGCTGCACTCTTGCTTACATTCCTCGTCAGTCATACCCTCGGACGCAAGAACAAAATTGTCGACAAGGGTCTCGAAATTGCGGAGTTTGGTCTGAACCCGTCCACATGATGGTGTGTTGGCCAGTGCCGCGGTGGGGATTTCGACATCGCAGGTGATTTCGTGGTTGAAGCCCAAGAAGTTGTCAATGTTCGAGGCCGCAACCTTGCCGCCTGCCACGGCGCGAATGACTGTGGCTGGGCCAGTGACGGCGTCCCCAGCGGCGAAGACGTTTTCGTAGGCCTGAGAGGTGCTGTCGGTTACCAGAGCGCCGCGTTGGGTTGAAAGGCCCGCGTCGGCGAACGGCTTGATTAAGATGGCCTGACCAATGGCGACTATTACGTAATCGCATGGAATACGAATGGGCTTCGTGGCAGCGTTACGCACCGATGGACGGCCATCTGAGCCAATGCGACCGATAATCTGCGGCTGAATCCACATGGCCGCCACCTTGCCATGGCTATCTTTTTCCACGTGGTCCGGTGCCTGCATGGGCATCATCTCAACGCCCTCGGCCTGAGCATCCTCAATCTCCTCTCTAATGGCAGTCATATCATCTAATCGGCGGCGGTACAAGCACTTAACATGCTTGGCCCCTAGACGCAGACAGGTTCTAGTACAGTCCATAGCAACGTTACCTCCACCGATGACGCAGATTGTCTTACCCTTAAAATCTGGCCTAATTCCCGCGCCGACGTTTCGAAGCAGTTCCACCGCACTGACAACATTCTGAGCATCCTCGCCCTCGATATTCAGCTTTCTATCAATATGTGCTCCAGTAGCAATCAGCACTGCGTCGTAATCCTTACGAATCTGGTTCATCTGGTCACTAGAATTCAACACCATACCAGTTCGCACCTCCACGCCCTGACTCACAATATGCTGAATATCCCTGTCCAGCACCTCCTGCGGCAGCCTGTAATCTGGAATCCCATAACGCAGCATTCCACCAAGCTTTTCGCGCTGGTCAAACACCGTCACACTGTGTCCCATCAGCGTCAAATAATACGCCGCCGTCAGTCCCGCAGGCCCACCTCCGACAACCGCAACACGCTTACCCGTCGCCGCTGCCTTCTTGGGCTGAATCTCGGTTCCACTATGGTCGGCCGCAAAACGCTTAATACCACAAATATTCACCGCGTTGTCCACCATATTTCTCCGGCATCGCGTCTCACACGGGTGCTCGCACACGTACCCACACACCGATGGGAACGGGTTATCCTTACGAATCAGCGCCATGGCCTGGTCGTACTTCCCCTGCCCCGTCAACGCAATGTACCCCGGAATATCCACATGCGCTGGACACGTCGCTTGACATTGGATCGAGTTCTGTTGCTTCACCAAACAGCGCCCATTCTTTTCATGGGACAAAAAGTCCTCCCTAGAGCCTTGCACCGCCTTCAGCACCGTTGCCGCTGCCTCTGAGCCAATCTCACAATCAGCGCTATCCGCAATAACTTTGGCAGTCTTTTCTATAAGATCAACCGTGCCCTCTTCGGCCTCTCCATCCAGCAACTTACAAATTAATTTCTCCAGTTGCCCAAGCCCAATCCTACACGGCACGCATTTACCGCAAGTTTGCGAGTAGCATAGCCTCAAAAAGCTCAGCGCCAACTCCGCAGGACACGTCCCTCTGGGACTTACCTCCGCGCGCCTATTGAACTCTTTGTAGATAAAATCCATGGTCTTTTCCACGTTCGAGGACACCTCGAGCCGAAGTTTAGCCATAACTCTTCTCTCCTTTTCCTTATCTTATTCTACTGCCGCGAGCGCCTTCCTCCCGCGCCATAAATTATCCTAAGTGTGCTTACAAACAACAAAATAGCAATTCTAAACAGGAAACTTCATTTTAATCTGAACAAAGGCACATTAACTATCACTTCTGCACCTTTCTTCGCACCTTTTTTTGGGTACTCAGTACAGTAAATATTTACATACACAGAAAAAAAAAGCAACAACTTATTCTGCATTGCTTCAAACAAAAATACCCTCACCACATAACCATTGCCCAACCCCATTTGCGAGTCTATTTTATTTGAATTTCACTGCCTTGTACGCCAATTTCACTAAAACCATTATTTATCTTGTCCCAAAAACCATGAAAATATAAAATTAAAGCGGAGGCCCTATGAGAAGAAGCACCCCGCTTTGGATTAGAATAACAGTTTTAGTATTACTCTTAGCTATTTTTGTAGCAGTAATTCTTACTGCAGGAAAAATACTGTTGGACATCTGGGCCGAAGCAAATCCAGCGAACTAGCCTAACCAATGACTGACGGTAGGTAAAAAGCGACGACACAAAAAATGCATCAAAAACCAAGTTCCTCACACCCTCTTGGTGCGTAGCGCCCGAGTGGCGTTTAGCACGGCTAGGACCATGACGCCAACATCAGCAAAGATTGCGGCCCACATGTTAGTGATGCCCAAAGCGCCTAGAATAAGGCAGGCAAGCTTCACGATTAAGGAGAAGGCAATGTTTTGATAAACAATGCGGATGCACTTTTTTGAAATCTTAATCGCCTTGACAATCTTCATTGGGTCATCGTCCATAAGCACCACGTCGGCCGCCTCAATGGCCGCATCAGAGCCCATCGCGCCCATAGCAACTCCGATATCAGCTCGAGTCAGTGCCGGCGCATCGTTAATCCCATCGCCCACAAAGGCGACAACGCCACGATGCTGGGAAGACAGAATCGACTCCAACTTTTCGACCTTTTGCGCCGGCAGAAGCTGGCTGTAGAACTCGTCCAGATTCAGGTCTGTGGCAACCTTTTTCGCCACCAAGTCAGCATCCCCAGTAAGCATAATCGTACGCCGAATTCCCAAGGCCTTCAGGTCTGCAATGGCCTGTTTTGAGGTAGCTTTGATGGCGTCAGATATCACTATATGCCCAGAATATTGGCCATCAATTGCAATATAGACCACCGTTCCCACACTCTGACACGGCTTCACCGAAAGTCCAAGCTGCGCCATCAGGCGAGTGTTCCCAGCCGCAACCTGATGCCCATCAACCAGACCAATCACCCCGTGCCCACCAATCTCTCGCACATCGCTAACTCTGGAGCGGTCCACCTCACGCCCATACGCGCTCTGCAGACTCCGGCTAATCGGGTGCGTCGAGAAACACTCAACCATCGCCGCCAGTTCCAGCAGCCGCCCGCGCTCAATCGTCGCCCCGTGCACATCCGTCACCTCAAACACACCACGCGTCAGCGTCCCGGTCTTATCAAACACCACCGTCCCCGTCTTGGACAAACTCTCCAAATAGTTCGAGCCCTTTATCAGCACTCCCTCCTTGCTGGACCCACCAATTCCTGCAAAGAAGCTTAGAGGAATACTTACAACCAATGCACATGGACAGCTAATTACTAAGAAGGTCAGCGCCCTGTATATCCAGGTACTCCACATCGCAGGCCCAATGCCAAAGGCAAGCCTGACAACCGGCGGTAAAATGGCCAGCGCAATTGCGCTGAAAACCACAACTGGAGTGTAGTATCTAGCGAATTTTGAGATAAACTTCTCAGACTGAGACTTTCTAGAACTTGCGTTTTCAACCAAATCCAAAATCTTAGAAACAGTCGATTCACCAAAAACTTTTGTCGTTTTTACCTTAAGAACCCCAGTCATGTTGATACAGCCACTGACAATACTGTCCCCCACTTCCACATCACGTGGGACACTTTCGCCGGTCAGCGCTGCCGTGTCCAAACTTGAAGCACCTTCCACAACAGTGCCGTCGATTGGAACTTTCTCGCCCGGTTGGACCAAAATTACAGTACCAACAGGTACCTCGTTCGGGTCAACCTGCTTCAGCTTTCCTTCCTCCTCCACATTGGCATACTCTGGCCGAATGTCCATCAGATTACTGATGTTGCGGCGGCTCTTTCCGACTGCGTAGCTTTGAAAGAACTCGCCAATTTGATAGAAAAGCATGACGGCAATGGCCTCGTTATAGTCGGCCGAGTTCTGATAGATGGCCAAGGCAAAGGCGCCGAGGGTGGCAAAGGCCATGAGGAAGCATTCGTCGAAGGGGCGGCGGTTGGCCAGGCCGCGAATAGCTTTTAGGAGGATGTCATAGCCGATAACCAGATAGATGACCAGGTACAGGCCCAAATAGAACGCAAAGCCTAGTGGCCCATTTTTGGGGACAAGGCCTGTTAGGCTGATTATGTTTGCGACCACTAGCATGGCCACACAAATGACGATGCGAGTAAGCATCTTTTTTTGTTTTCTGTTCATTTTCATTGTTATGCCCTAGTGTACACCTTTTTAATGCACTTTTTGTGAGCAATTTTTTGGTACCATGTGTAAAATGCGACCTAGAACTCAATATCGCAATCGGGTTCAACCTTGCGACAGGCCTTAAGAACGGCTTTCATCACCTTCTTCTCGTCGACTCCATCCTGAAATTCTACGTGCATCTTCAGCATCATGAAGTTCACACTTGCATCGGCAACACCTTCAACCTTCTTCGCCGCCACTTCCATCATATTTGCGCAATTTGCGCAATCAACGTCAATATTGTATGTCTTTTTCATAGTTAAACCTCCAATAGTTTACTTTCTAAAGAGGCTTCGGTTTTTACTCCGGCCCACTGGCCTTTGCAAAGTCCCAAAAACCAAGTCAAGTCCAGCAAGGCCCGACGAAGTCTCAGTGAAGTCCTAGTGAAATCCTATACAACGTCCTTTTATCAATTAAACATTTAAGCAAACTCTAAAATGTTTGTCAACCACTTTCGCTTTTTTTCTCAGTATAACGCACCATTTGTTAGCTTTTTGTTACTACTGTCTCAATCACTTTCTTGTGGAATTGGTAATTCCTAAAATCGTAGCAAAAGATGCAATAGCAGTCTTAATGGAATATTTTTGTTCAAGATAGATACTCAGACTAAGGCCTTTTCTAGACAAAGGAGGTGCCTAGCACGTCTTGGTTGTGTACTCTCAACTATGAAAGAATAAAACCACAAAATAAAACCACAACACATGGGCTTCGAAAAACAAAGCCATGGACGTTGCCCATGGCTTTTGCTTAAATATGTAAACTGTAACTTGTTTGCTAAAAGTAGTTAGCAAGATACCATTCAAGGCGCTCAGATAGCCTTAGATAGCCTTTGTCAGTGACTCGTCTATGTCACCAATCTTAAAGCGCTGAATTTTAGCACTGGAAGAGAGAGGGAACTTCTCAAGCATGATGGCAAGCTTGCGGATTTTCTTGTAGGAAATAAGTTCTGTGTTCACTTCAGTTATGATGGCACCAATATGGTCCAAAAGAGCCTTGTTGTCACCCTTGTACTTTTCAAGGCAGGCATCGGAGGGGTGGACAATAGCCATGATTCCCTCTATCTTTTTTGCCTTGTCGGCAACATAACCACGGACACAAATCTGGTCAATGTCTTCGTAAAGCTGGAAATGGTCCTCAATCTCTTCAGGGAAGACATTTTTGCCACCCTCGGTGACAATAATGTTCTTCTGACGGCCGGTTAGGTAAAGATAGTTTCTAGAATCTAGGTGTCCAATATCACCGGTGTTAAGCCAACCATCTTCGGTAAGAATCTCGGCAGTGGCCTCGGGATTTTTGTAGTAGCCCTGCATGACCATGGAGCCCTTGACGAAGATTAGCCCGTTGCCGTCCGCGTCTGGGTCGACGATTTTTTCGGTGGCCCCAGGAATGACACGGCCGACGCTGGACTCGATGTAGTCGAAAATTGGGTTCAGGTTGATAATCGGGCTAGTTTCCGTCAGGCCATAGCCCTGGACAAAGTCGACGCCCAGTTGGTTGAAACGTTTGAAGGTGGACTCGGGTAGCGGTCCGCCGCCGCTGATGCAGATACGAATGTTGTCCAGCGAGACCTTTTTGAGAAGGAACTTGAACCACTTTTTGCCTACGTTCCACCCAAAATGCTTCTTCAAAAAACCGCTCAAGCCCATCATCGCGTGAATTACGCCGTTCACGATGGGCCCCTTCTCCTTGACGCCGTTCATCAGGCCCGCAATCAGCTTATTAAACAGCATCGGGACGCCCAGGAACATCGTGACTCCGCCGGCTTTCAAATCCTTGAAAATCTGCTTGACAATCAACTTCTTCCCAAACACAACCTTTGATCCCGAGGCTATTGTCTCCAAAAATACGGCTAGCATCGTGTATGCATGATGAATGGGCAAGATAGCGTAAAACACATCATCGTCATAAATATTCATGCAGCCCTGCGCCTGCCAAACGTCCGAGGTCAAGTTCTCGTGCGAAAGCATTACGCCCTTAGGCGTTCCAGTCGTGCCACTTGTAAACATTATCGCCGCCAGTTCTTTACTGGTCGAATATTCTATAGGCTGCTTCGTCTCACTCTGCATCTTGAAGATCATATTGTCGCCATCGCCGTCCAGCGCAATCTTCGGGATATCCAGTTTAATACTGTCCTCCCTTTCGCTGTCCACGAACAGTACCTTTGCTTCTGCAAAACTTAGCAGGCGCTCAATAACATCATCTGGTAGCGAGTAGTCTACCGGAACAATTACTGCACCAGCATATGCTATGGCAAGATAAGCGATTGCCCACTCTGGACTATTTTTCCCAGTCAAGCCGACTTTATCGCCGTGTCTAACGCCCATCTCATACAGCTTATTCGCCAAATTTCGCATTATCTGCTGCGCTTCGGTATAGGTAAACACCTCATGTTTTGGCGAAAACGCCTCAAACACTTTGTTGTTTGGAAACCTCATTGTTGTAATATCAAACTGCTGGTTCAGCGTCGGCCACTCTTCGTTAAACGCCTTCCCTGGCCCCCTAAACTCGTCCAAAAAATCCCATGGTTTGGGATTATGCTTTCCTTTTTCAACCATCTGCTTCTTACCTCAATAAATATTTTCCCTTTGTTCCCTACTTTCTTGTACCTTTTTTCTGCACCGCCCATTCTGCCATGCAATCTGTTCCCTTGTACTACCTGCCTTAACGCCCAGTTTCCAGCGCATACGCGTTGTATCCCATCGCAAAGGCCAAACCATGTTACTTTTTTGTAACATTGTAGGCACCTTTACTCGTGGTCTTGATAATACGATGAATTGGTACTTTGAAAGTATTTCAGAATAAGTATCTCAAATTAAGTCTTCAACGATAAATAGGTGATTTTAATCATTTGACCTAAGATAACTATAGTGAATCCTAACTAATTTGACAAGTTTGACTTTTTTGTCAACAACAACCGCCACTCTACTTTACACTGAGTCTAACAAATTGCATATCTTCAAAATCAAAGTTGGAAAATGGGTAAGATGCTACAAGGGTCTACTCTCGATGCAGTAAGCCACGACGAGAGTAGGCTTTGGCAAGACCGCCCTCTGAGGTCTCGCGGTAGCGCTGGTTCATGTCAAGGCCGGTGTAATACATGCTCTTAAGGACCATGTCGTAACTGATGTTGCGGGTGCCGGTCAAGAAGTAGGCGATGTTCGCAGCGTTTAAGGCACGCATGGCGGCCACAGCATTGCGCTCGATACAGGGGATTTGGACAAGACCGCAGATGGGGTCGCAAGTCAGACCAAGGTGGTGCTCTAGAGCGACCTCGGCAGCGTACTCGATCTGGTCAATGTTGTAGCCGAAAGCATAACCGGCAGCGGCGGCTGTCATGGAACAGGCGACACCGACCTCGGCCTGACATCCGCATTCAGCGCCAGAGACAGAGGCGTTTCGTTTGGCGAGTTCCCCGAAAAGGCCGGCTACGCCGAGTGCGCGGACGACAGTTGCGTCGGAGAGTTTGCGTTTGTGTCGGAGGTAGTAAAGGACGGACGGGAGGACGCCGCATGCGCCACAGGTGGGAGCGGTGACGACGGTGCCATTGTCGGCGTTTTGCTCGCTACAGGCGTAGGCGTAAGAACAGACGAGTTGGGATTCGACTAGCTCGGCATGGCGGTTGACGGGAACCTGGTCGTGGAGAAATTTGGCCTTGCGTTGGACGTGGAGTTGTCCGGGGAGGACGCCGGTGTGTGAGAGGCCTTCTTCGACCTCGGCGCACATGGCCTGCCAAACGGTAGCTAGGAAGTCCCAGATTTCTTTGCCCTCGTTAAGCTCGATGTATTCGGCGAGGTCGACATAGCGGAAGTTGCAGAATTGGCGAATTTCAGCGAAGGAATTTTCGAGGTAGACTTCCTCGTCGAACTTTGCGGGGTTTTTGCCATCTTCAAGAATGTCACCGCCGCCAATGCTGATAAAGCGTTTTTTGGCAATTTCGGCCCCGTCTTTGATGGCAAAGATGTCCATGGTATTGGGATGCTTGATGTCAGCAGGGTCCTCTTTGGCCATTTCTATTTCTACCGCTTTGGGCGCAAAGGTTTCTTTAATTACGCGGTCAGTGCCGTGGCCCATGCCAGTTTTGGCCAGACTGCCGTACAGTATGACTTTGTAACTGTCCGCATCGGGATATTCTTCCTTAAAGCGCGTCGAAGCGAAACCTGGCCCCATAGTGTGAGAACTGGAAGGCCCCTTCCCTATTTTATAAACGTCTCTGATTGAACGCATTGGCTAATCTCCTAGTTTAAACCTGATAACAACGTCTATATATACAATTACCATTACAACATAAATAGTGCAAGTTTAAAATTAGACCAAGTTCTAGAAGTCAGTAGAAACCCTATTTTGAAAACCATAACAGATCTTACTTGCCTTACATAAAACTATGATTGGTTGGTGCTATAAATAGAAATAGAAACCTATTTTTTTCATTTATTTTTTGTAAATTCATACATTGCAATACTGGCCGCAACGGGTAAGTTCAAACTATCAATATTGTTAGAGTGAGGAATAATTACGCTCTTACAAAAAACAGCATATTCATCAGGAAGGCCATTTGCCTCATTTCCAAAGATTAAGGAATATGGTTGTATAATATCTACATCATAAATTGGCTTACTAGCCGTAAGCATAAATGCATACATTTTGTTTTCTGGGAAACGTTTGACATAGTCCTTGATATTATCAAAGTATTCAACCCTTACATGGAATGCTGCTCCCATTGTTGCCCGAATGGTTTTGGGATCATAAAAATCCACAGCAGGGCGAATGATTGCAATATCGGTGAGACCAAATCCAGTTGCTGTTCTTAAGATAGTACCAAGATTGCCAGCATCGGAAGGATTTACCAATACTATGTGAGAACCAGCGCCTATACTTTGAATTTGTTTGCGAAACTCTCCGATAACAAAGCAGTTTCCTTTTGGAGACAAGATATTAAACGCCTTATCATTTATTTCTACCTGAATGCCAAGACTTTGACACTTTGAAAGAAGGCCCATATTTGCCTCTGTTTTATTTATTGCAGAACTAACATAGACTCTAGATACTAATTGAGGCGCATTATTCAAAAGTTCATAAGTTAAGGTTGCGCCTAATGCATAAGAATAATCAAGTTCATGCCTATAACGCTGAATTTTCGACAAAACACCTCCACTAAGAATTCTCTCTACAATAAATTCACAGAAAACAAATCCACGAAAATGTGCACTCAAAACCAAATATGGTATAGCAAAAAACCATTGCTTTTTCCATACTGCCATCAAGAAACTTTTCACTCTCAGACGAAAAGTGAGCCAAGGCATAAAAACTTGTAAGATGGCACTAAACCCCTACCCCAAACACTATCCATTGCGGCCATAAAGTTATAGTATACCACCCGGTGAACCCCACATAGGTAACACCCACCCAAGCAAACGCAAATGAAACCAAATGAAACCAAAATAAAAACCACAAAAAACAAATACACAAACCAAAAAGCAAAACTGAAATAAAACTAAATACAACAAATAAATACACCATGAAACAACAATTAACAAACCAACAAGCGGTAGCACAACAAAATCCTAGGCAAATAGCAAAACTCAAAGACACCGACCTATTAACCGGCCCAATACTAAGCAAAATATTCGCCTTCGTGTTGCCAATGCTAGCAACAAATTTGCTACAGAACTTCTACAATGCAGCCGACATGATAACCGTAGGACTATCACATGTCGACGGCGCAATAGGCGCAATAGGCACCACATCAGCAATGGTAAACTGCATACTAAACCTATTTACTGGCTTTGCAGTGGGAGCCAACGTCATGGTAGCAAGGTCCATTGGTGAAAGAAGCCCAGAAAAAACCTCGCAGGCAGTGCACACCTCAATGGTAGTTGGCGCCGTATCCGGCCTGTGCGCAATGGCCTTCGGCCTACTCTTTAGCAGAAAAATCCTAGAACTACTCGGAGACCAGGGCCACATACTAGAGTTAGCGGACCTATATACCAAAATCTACTTCCTAGGCGTCCCCTTCATCTCAATGACAAACTTCCTAATCTCCATCTTCAGAGCCAAAGGAGACACCAAGACACCCCTAATAGTTCTAACCCTAACCGGCCTTTTAAACGTTGCACTAAACCTAGTGTTCGTCCTTTTCTGCAACATGTCAGTTGACGGAGTCGCCCTAGCTACGGCCATCTCCAACCTTGCCTCAATGATAGTGCTAGCGTGGATTCTCGCCAAAGACAAAGGCTGGTGCCACCTCCAAATCAAAAAAATCCGCACCGAAAAAAATGCACTAAAAGGAATTATTTACAACGGCCTTCCCGCTGGAATTCAAGGAATTCTCTTCTCCCTCTCCAACATGATCATCCAAAGCAGCATCATTGGCATAAACAACGCCCAATGCCCAGGCGGCTCCGACATCATTGATGGCAACGCAGCCGGCGCCAGCATCGAAAGTTTTGCCTACGTCGGCACCAACTCCGTCTGCCAAGCCGCCGTCACATTCACCAGCCAACACTACGGCGCCCACAAATTCAAACGAGTCGGCAAAGTCATCCGCGACTGCTACCTCGTCTCCTTCCTCATCTCCGAGACCCTCGCCATCACAATGCTCATCTTCCGCTACCCCCTCGCCTCCATCTACGTCAGCGCCCCGCTGGCCCAACAAACTGCCGTCACCCGCATCGTCTACATGCTCTCCGCCTACTTCACCCTCGCCGCCATGGACACCGGCTCCGGCATCGTCCGCGGCCTAAACCGCTCCATCATCTCCACCATCACCTCCCTCATCGGCACCTGCGCCTTCCGCATCATCTGGATTGCCACCGTCGTCCACGCCCACCCCTCCCTCTCGCTCATCTACCTCTCCTACCCCCTCTCCTGGACCATCACCGGCCTCTGCCACTTCCTCGTCGCCATGTACGTCCGCTCCAAAATGCTCAAGGCCTACCCCGAACCCGCCTAAACCCTCCTCAAGCCCGAGTTCCTTGGCCTCTCCTCCCCACTCTCATTACCCAACCTCTGCCATAACACCCTACCCCTCAGACACACTAACCTTAGTTACCCCCACGTACTGGACTATGGTCAAGCCAGATAGCCCCAAAATAGCCCAAAACCAAGCCCTTGTCCGCCAGAATTTCCACGTATTTCTTCCAAATTTTCATTTTACGTGGAAATTTCCACGTATTTCGTTTCATTTTTGAAAATACGTGGAAATCCTCTAGAAGGGTCAGTGCAAAAAGTGAGTTTTTAAGGAAGAGTTTGGCTGACTTGGCTTAAGAACAGTTCATGATTTCTGGTCTTTGGCCATGATACGAGTGACTACGGGCATTAGACGTCTTTTGTGGATTATGGAAACTAGGGCGGAAATACCAAAGGCCAAGGCCATGGCCAAAAGACCACCTAGGGCATGGAGCACCTCGGACCAGGTGGGCCAGATAAACTTGCAGAGAAGGTACCCTAGCGGGAAAAGGGCAATTGGCAAAGCAAAAACTAGGATGGTGCTGAGAATTGTGCGTCCAGGCGGCATGAAGAGCTCGACTAAATCTCCTTGCGAAACTGGCACCGACTGAGGGTTTAGCGCCTGAAATTCACTCTGGTCCTTGTTATTGCAAAACAAAGCTGCCTTGCAACCTTGGCAAGCCTGAGTTAGACAACCCATATTTAGGGTCCCGTCAGGAGCAATTGATTTAACTTCTGCTATAGTATACATTTAATCCTCTTTTGATTGCTGCGCGGCTGAGGGCACGGCGGAGCTGGACATGGTCGCAGACGCGGCAGAACCTGCTAGCGGCTCTTTCTGAGTCTGTGGAAGGGGGTCAACAGCCACGTCTTCGCGGACAGTGGTAATGTCTGTGGCACAACCGGTGGTGGGGTCAATGGTGACAAGTAGGCCCTGAAGTTGAGGGCGCTCCCAACTTTCCATGGAGCGGACCATCACTTGGGTGCGAAGTTTACGAATTTCGGATTCGGGGGCAAAACCGCCGACACTGACGGATGCACCGCAACGACCTAGGTCAGTAATGTAAGCTGTGCCGCCGGGAAGAATCTCTGCATCTGCGGTTAGAACCTTGCTGTGGGTACCGACTACAGCTGAGGCTTTTCCCTGAAGAAGTCGGCCCATGGCAATTTTCTCGGCAGTGGCGGCGGCATGAAAAATGTAAAGAACAATGGGAGTTTCCTGCTTAGCTTTTTCAACTAGGGCTTCGGCGTTAAGGAACGGGTTGTTTAAATGAGGGGTGGTAAAGCCAAACATTCCTAGGGCGTTTATAATGTAAACCTTTGTCTCACCGCAAGATAGTAGACGAAGGCCTCGGCCTGGAACAGTATCGGGATAGTTGGCGGGGCGGAGGATGTTGCCTTTTTTGGTGATGCCTTCGAGCATGTCGATTTTGTAGAAGGATTTTTCGCCCATGGTCAGGACGTCAATGCCCATGCGGTTGAGCGAGAGGGCGTTTTGGAAGCCGAGGCCGAAGCCGCTGGTGGCGCCTTCGCCGTTTGCGATGACTAGGTCGATGTTGTGGTCGTTGCGAAATTTTTTGAGGCCGAATTTGATTGTGCCAATGCCGCAGCGGCCGACGATTTCGCCCAGAAACAGTATCTTCATGAGTAAAATTTACATTGCTTTGCGACTCTTTGCAAGTACACTGCGTTTCTGCTTGCTTACCAGGGAAAAACTGGACTATCAAGCAAAACCTACTTTGCCGTTTTGCTAGTGATTTGAACCCATGTTTGAGCAGATAGCAGTCAGTTGTCAGCGTTTTGGCTAGTTAAATAGTGCTTTGAGACAACTTTCAGCAGGTATCTTTCCCAGAATTTGAAAAATTGCAATTCTGGGAACAAAAACCTTCCTAGAAATGGGAAAAATAAAAATCTGGGTAAAGTCACGCCCAAGTTTGAGCAGAAAGCAGTCAGTTGTCATTGTTTTGGCTAGTTAAATAGTGTTTTGAGACAACTTTCAGTAGGTATCTTTCCCAGAATTTGAAAAATTGCAATTCTGGGAACAAAAACCTTCCTAGAAATGGGAAAAATAAAAATCTGGGTAAAGTCACGCCCAAGTTTGAGCAGAAAGCAGTCAGTTGTCATTGTTTTGGCTAGTTAAATAGTGTTTTGAGACAACTTTCAGTAGGTATCTTTCCCAGAATTTGAAAAATTGCAATTCTGGGAACAAAAACCTTCCTAGAAATGGGAAAAATAAAATTCTAGGAAGAAAGAATAACTAAACCCTTTTTAGAGAAACCATTCCCATGTGTTCCACGAAAATTGGGCATTATTTCTCAATGAGGACTGTTAGAAGTAACAAAATATTGAGGCACAAAAAATAATGAGAAGTTCTTTATTCTTCCATTTTGCAGTATCGAAAACATATGTTTTTCTACACTTTTCAATTTAGCGAAAACAGTTGTATATTAAAAGCATGAGAATCCAAAAGATGGCATGCTTATTGCTTACTGCATTTTCGACAGCGTGCACGTTACTGTTGTTGCTGCCAATGTCATTGTTGACATCATGCAAACAGACAACTCAGACGGTGCCGCTAGGGGAACAGGACCTCCCCGAGATGGAGTTGTACGATGCTGATTACACGCTGGCAAAGGATAATGCGGCGATTAGTTCAGACAACCCCATGATTCTTCATGCAGTTGTGATAACAATTTATGGTTCCAATAAAGACAGTGTTCTGCAAAATGTCACTTTTTGGCAAGGTGCATCACAAGGTACATCACAAGAAAAAGGGCCCATTCTAGAGCACGATAGCACCACCAAATGTGCAGACCAAAGCATGGCCAAAACTGAGGACTACCTCTCTGGTAGTTGTAAAAATGCAACTGTAGCACCTGACAATAATAGCGCAACACTGTCTGGAGATGTAATTGTGAAGCAAGTTGTTGATGGAGAAGAAATTACAATAGAAACGCAAGAGGCAAAGTGGGATGGGACAGAGAACACACTAACCTGCGAAGGTTTGGTGCAAATAACATACTCTGATGGAACAAAAATACTGGCAGAGGGACTGTTCGCTGCTATAGATGACAACGTGTACACTTTTTCTAAGATTCTGGAGGGCCATCTGGAATGAAACTCTCGAAAATGAAACTATCGAAACTATCAATGATAGGTAATAGAACCACGGTAGCAATTTTGCCAATAATTTTGCTTTTGCTATTGTGCGCGCCAGTGCAAATAGATGCGCTAGAGTTCTCTGGTGGGCAGACAATAATTAAGACAGAGCAAGGGTCAAAAAAAGTTACGTTGTCTGGAGGGGCCAGCGTAAAAACAGATGATGTTGTGCTAACTTCTGATACTATAGAACTTTATGGAGATAACTACTCGCAAGTGGTGTGCACTGGAAATGTAAAAGCAGAAGATCAGAAGAACGGCATTAATTTTACTAGTCCTAATTTGTTTTACGATAGAGACCTAGGGCGCATAACATCGGACAGCTGGATAGAAATACAAGATACTGAAAATCAGGCTGCACTTTCGGGTGGGTGGTTCGAGTATGACATGGAAAGCACCCAAATGAAGTTGCAGTTGATGGCCAAAATAATAAAGGTCACAGAGGACTCGTTGATGGTATGTAGGGCTGACAGCATTGAGTACAATGGGAGGCAAAGCACAGTTACACTAAAAGGAAATGCGAACGTTACTTGGAATAATGACGTTTATAAGGCGGCAATGATAGTTGTAGATTTGGAAACTAACGATATCCAGATGTATGGTGCAATCTCTGGGGAACTAACCCAAGAGAATTAGTCGCAAGTGGAAACCGCAAGGGCCGAAAGGGTTAAATAACTAGCAAATCACAAGAGGCTAACGGCAACCACTAAACCACACAACCAGTAAAAGGCAAACAAATGGAAAATACACTTGAGATAGAGCACCTGAGGAAGGTCTACGGAAAGCGAGAAGTGGTAAAAGACATCTCTTTCAGCATGAAAGGCGGGCAGATTATTGGACTCCTAGGGCCTAACGGAGCCGGCAAAACAACCACGTTCTACATGATTGCAGGCTTTATTTCCAATAATGGCGGCAAAATATATGTAAACGGCATTGATGTAACAAACCTGCCGATGTACAAAAGATCAAGAATGGGGATTTCTTATTTGCCGCAAGAGGCCTCGATTTTTAGAAAGCTGAGTGTGGAAGATAATATTCGTCTGGTGGTCGAGGCCTGTCGGGACGTGAATTCGGAGCGGCGGGACCAGATTGTGGGGACGCTGATGCGCGCGTTTGGCCTGACCGAGCTGGCCCACCAAAAGGGCTATACGCTGTCGGGTGGCGAACGGCGACGGACCGAAATCGCGCGTTGCCTGGCCTCTAGCCCCCGCTTTCTCCTTCTGGACGAGCCCTTCGCTGGCATCGACCCGAAGGCGGTTTTTGAGATTAAGCAAATTATCGCGACTCTGGCGCGCTTCGGCATCGGAATCCTCCTGACCGACCATAACGTGCGCGACGCTCTGGCAATCACGACGTGCTCGCACATCATCAACGACGGAACCATACTGGTCTCTGGAACAAAGCAGGACCTTCTGGCCAACGACATTGCTCGCAATATCTATTTTGGCGAGTCCTTTGAGGACCAATAATGCATCCCATTTTCCCATTTTGCGCTTTCAACGGCCCCCGTTTTGCAGACGGCCCCAGCGTTGGCGGCCTAGGCCTTTCCCAGACCCTTAAAACCGAGCAAACACTTTCCCCTCAGATGCTTCAGTCTTTGGCCCTACTACAGATGCCAATCATGGAGCTAAAAGCTCACATCCAATCCGAAATTGAAGCCAACCCCGCACTTGAAATTCCCGACTCCGAATTCGGCGACACCACCTTCACGGACGGCCTTGCCCCAACTAGTTTAAACGCCAAAGCACAAAATGATAGCGCTTCGGACCTTGAAGATACCTATGACGATGCCGACTCATCTGACTATGAGGCAATGAGTTATACTGACGCAGATGGTGCTTCACTATACGAATCAACCACCACTTCTGACCATGACGCTACTTCCTACGCCTCGTACGACCCTAACGCTGACCCCGATGCCTCCGACCGCAAACAGTCAATGCTAGAAAACTCCAGCGCTCCAGGCGAAAGTCTTCAGGACCACCTCCTCCAGCAACTCGGCGAAACCCCACTACCTGAGCACATCCGCCCCATCTGCGAAGCCCTAATTAGCAATCTGGACCCCAACGGCTTCTTTATTCTCCCACTTGACCAACTCCTACAAAACCTTCCTCACACCCAATCCGACCTCGACACCGCCCTTGCCACCGTCCAAAGCTTTGACCCAGCAGGCATCTGCGTCGCCGACTTCCGCCAATCGCTCATCCTCCAAGCCAAACTCGCCGGCATGGCCCCCGAAGACCTCGCCCACTTCGCCGCCCTGGTCAACCGCTACCTCGACAAACTCAAAGCCGGCAAATTCCGCGAAATCGCCACCGCCTTGGCCATCCCCGAAGAAGACGTCCGCACCCTCTACGACATCCTCCGCGGCCTAACTCCTTACCCCGGCCGCACTTACTCCGCCGACTTCCTCTCCACCATCCAACCCGACTTCTCCATCCACGCCCGCGACGGCCAACTCATCCTCGACCTAAATCGCGCCGACATCCCCACCCTCGAAATCTCCCCCGACTTCCAAGCCCTTGCCGACAACCTTCACGGCCCCTCCGCCAAACAAACCTCCACCTACATCCGCTCCTGCCTCACTCAGGCGAGGTCCTTGATAACTCAAGTCAACCTCAGATTTCAAACCCTCTACAAGGCTGCAGCCGCCCTGATGGACCTCCAACGTCCATTCTTTTTAAACGGCCCACGCTACCTTAAACCCATGACCCTAAAGGACATAGCCGACATTATCGGTGTCCACGAAACCACCATGAGCCGCCTCTCCCAGAGCAAGTGGGTTGAAACCGACTGGGGTCTCTACCAACTCAAATACTTTTTCACCCAAGGCGTCTCCAACACCTCAGCCGCTCCCGGCGCCCCCAGCACTATCTCTCGCAACGTTGTTAAAGATATGATTGCCGAAATCATAGCCGAAAACGGCTCCCTCTCAGACCAAAAAATCTCCGACATACTGCTATCCCGCGGCATCAAGTGCGCCCGTCGAACCGTTAGCAAATACCGAGCCGAGCTTAACATCGACTCCTCCTACACCCGCTAACCCCTCCCATTTCGGTATGCTCAATTGCGCACTCCAACTCACCAGCCAACTCCTCAAACTGCCAGCCACCATTTTCACAACTATACAAAAGCACCTTGTCCACACTCTCCCAGACTGTTAAAGCACCTGAAAACATGACAAATTAAATTTTTAGTAAATTTTAAATATTTACTTTGACATTTGGGAAAGGCGCACTTATCATTTAAGTATAACAACCACAGAGGGGGCATGCATGAATCTGAATGTAAGAGGAATTCGTTATCAGATCAGTGATGAGACACGAGAATTTCTAGACAAGAAACTCGCCAAACTGGACTTTGCAGAAGGTTATCTTCACGACCTGGACATCACCATGAAACGAGAAACCCTTGGACAGGGCTTCCATATCGACGCCAAACTCCACTTCTCCTGGGGAACCGTCAAGGTGGTCAGCTACGACTGCTACGAACTCTACGAAGGCATCGAAATGATAGCCGACAAGATCGAGGCCGCTGCCCGCAAGGAAAAAGGAAAGGTAATCGAAGGCTAAATTGGTAACTGATTCCCCATTGGGGAACAAAAGGATATATAGATGAGGGGTTGTTGTTCACAGAACAGCCCCTTCTCTTTTACCCTCTTTATGCAATGCAAGCCACATTTTTAGCTGTGAATGTCATTGTAAACTTTTATACCACCAAAGATAGCAAGATAGACGCCCTTCTGCGCCTAGGTTTTACACAAAATGTATTTTAAAAGGCTCAATCACAAATTTTGTGGGATTTAATATTTCTTACATATTTCTGTCTGC
>X301_European_Hare__coassemble_1091_pt1 | contig 20707 bp, 16 predicted proteins | sample X301_European_Hare__metabat2_high_PE_015 | metagenome-assembled genome bin X301_European_Hare
TCCCATCCCGAACACGGAAGTCAAGCGCTCTAACGTCGATGGTACTGCAGTAATGCGGGAGAGTAGAAAGTCGCCAGGTCTTTTTTTTGTCTTTTTGCCAGCTTTGATTTTGCCCCCTTGGGGCTTTTTTATTTCCTACACACTTTTGCTTTTTTGTAATCTAATTCACTTAATACAATGGGCTTGCAATTAAAATTGCACTACAACTAAGTTGTTTTTGGTGTATAAGTCCTTTAAAAACTTTTCTTGAAAAGAAACTGTGAAAGATAAAAAAAGCCCAGCGCGCGGGGCACTGGGCTAAAGTTAGGACTGATGGAATCAGTCATCGGCTCCGAGAGCTTCAAGGCCTTTGGCGTTCCCAACCTTTTTAGACTTGATGTTCTTAACACAGAGGGTGAAGACCATGCAACTGGCGAATATGAGAGCTGTTGAATACTTAGGCAAGACGCTCCAAGCACTGCTTGCCTTAAGGATTAGACCAAGAAGGACTGGGGTTACAGTCTGAGCGGCCATGCTGGCGGCATAGTAGAAGCCAGTGAACTGTCCAATTTTTTTGGATGAGCAGAGCTCGACAACCATTGGGAAGGAGCAGTTATGGACTAGGGCCATGCCGTAACCTTTGATAATCCATATTACTAGAAGTATGGTTGGGAAGGAATGGTAGATGGCACCATCTGCTGCTATGTAGGTTGCTGCACTAGGTTTGACAAAACACATCATAACTAGGGCTAGGAAGGTTAAGCAAAGGCCAAAGGAGATTGTCCATTTTCGACCAATTTTATCGGCAATAAATCCGGCAGTACCGAAGCCAACTACGGATGCGGCACCACCTGCTATGACCATCATTGAGGTTTTGCTGGATGCAGCGTCCATTGCATAAATGATGTAGTTGTTAAGGTATGTACCTATTGCGTTGTCAGCCATGAACCAGAGGAATTCTGCGCCTAGGATGGCCAAGAGCATGTTTCTGTTGGACTTTGACATTGGTTTGTTATCATCAATAGGGTCCGCAATGGCAGCAAGACGTTCACCCTCAGCAAGCTCGTCCTTGATTTCGGCCTCGATCTTGTTTTCCTTAATGGTGAAGAAGAGTACCAAGGCGGAGATAATCATTAGTACGGACGCGATGACGAATGGGATTTCGATTGTCATGAGATTCTGGCGGCCGCCTTTCAGATAACTGGAGAGGACGAAAATCATGCCGACGACTGTGGCAAATGCGCCGCCGAGGTAGCCCATGATGTTGATAATGCCGTTGGCTTTGGCGCGAAGTGGCTTCGGAGTGATGTCTGGCATAAGTGCGACAGCGGGGTTGCGGTACATCATCATGAAGAGTAGAACAATTGCCATCATTGCAATCATTGCCCCGATTTTGTTCAGGTGGAAGAACAGGGGGATGAATGGGAATGCAAAGGCGGAGACAAAAGTTCCAACTAAGATGTATGGCATTCGTTTTCCGATTTTTGTGTGGGTTTTATCCGAGAGGCTTCCGAAGATTGGAAGCAAAATCAAGGCGGCGAGGTTATCGCATGCCATTATGATTCCGACTAGCCATTGGACTTCTAGTGGGTCGTTTGCGCCAAGTCGGTTGGTAATAATCTCTGTCAGCAAGGTCGGGCACCAAGAGTCGTAGACCTGCCAGAGAAGTAGAATGCCAAAGAACGCGAATCCGATTAGGAATGTTCTTTTTTTGTTGAGTTTTAGCATATGTAAGGTATCTCCTATGGGGAAGGCGTGCCAAATGTCGTGCGAAATTGACCAAGTTTTCCCCTCATTTTTAAATTTTACTATACATATTTAGTATTCCACAACTAAAAGTTTAGTAAAGTATAAGTTTTTGTTGCGATGTGTTGCATGTAGCTTCAGTGTGGTTTGGAAATATAGAGAGGAAGTGTCATCCCTTACTGAGAAAAAATTAGCTTTGAGCGATGTCAAATTAAAGTGAATAAAAGTTGCTTAAAGGCGTATTCTTGATTAAAATTACTTCGATGATTCAATTCTACAAACCAACATTGAAAAGGCGGGACATGGACAGTGTCCTACAGACAATGGTAAACGAAAAAATTGGCCCAGGCGAAAGGGCCAAGACACTTGTGCAAAATTTCTGTGAAGAAATAAAGGCAACAACAGGGGCGGCGTACAGAACATACCCCGATTGCTTGATTGCGGCGCTAAAGGCAGTTGGAGTGAAAAATGGAAGTTGTGTGGCAGTATCGCCCTTGTCTCCTAAAATATATGAAGAGGTTATAAAAAGCATTGGTGCACAAATGATTCTTGTTGATATAGACAAGGAAACAGGGTGTCCAAATGACTGTCTAGTAGCCCAAAGTGGAGCAGATGTACTTCTTCTTTTTGAGCCATATGGAACAATACCAGTGAAATACAATAGTGAAACAACATTTCCTGAAAGTTGCGATTATAGTTCTGTAAAAGTAATAGAGGATATAAGCCAAAGCATAGGATCAAAAATAAAAGATGATTTTTATGCAGGGCAGATTGGAAATGTAGTAGTCTGTGCAATGGAGGATGACAACGTAGTATCCGCAGGTGGTGGGGCAGTTTTGGCAGTTAGAGGTGATGCAGTTAATGCCTTAAGAGGGAACAGACCATCAAAATATATAGCTATGCCAGATATGAATGCAGCACTAGGCACGGTTCAGTTGGCAAACCTAACGGAAAATTGCAACAGAAGGAGGGAGATACTCAAGACTTATCAACAGGGGTTATCAAAGACAAGGCACAAGCAGTTTGGAGTAAACCTTATAGATTTTATGTCTAATGCGGCCTATTTTGTAGTACAATTGGAATCAAGGTCAGATGAGATTATTAAATTTGCAAACAAGCATGATGTACCGGTAATGATGGCCTTTGAGGACTGCATCCTAAAAGATTTTGAGGGGGACCCGTTTGAACAGGCACCCGTTGCCGCTACTTATTTTTTCAGGGCTGTGCAATTTCCACTTTACATGTTCCTGAAAAATAGTGAAATAGATGGAATTTCCAAGGTCGTTTCGCACTTGCCATAATTTAGCTTCTATGACTTAATCTGTGGCAATAGGATGCGACCGAATGCCGTACTGGGCATTGAAGTTAAGAAACTAGAAACATAATAACCAAGGACCAATGGAGGACAAAGTTAATAAATGCCAGAGAATGCAGTAAACAAAGTTGTAATCATGGCTAACGATTCAAAGGCTCGAGTAATGGATGTGGCCCTAAAATTTATGGACTATCTTCGTGCTCAGGCCATCGATTGCACTTTTTTAAGACTATCCTCAACATTAGAAGATTTGCAAATATCAGTGCCAGACTGCGATTTGGTAGTGTCCTTAGGTGGCGACGGAACAGTTTTAACCTGTGCCTGCATACTAAAAGGTAGGGGAATTCCGATACTTGCCGTGAACATGGGGAGTTTTGGTTATATAACAGAAACCCCAGTTGACGAAATACAAAAAGTTTTTACAGAATACCAACATGGAAATACGGGCATACAATCAAGGATGATGCTTGATGTAAATGTAATTAGGAAAGGAAGTAACGTTTTCTCATCCTGTTCTTTAAATGATATAACAGTATCAGCAATATCGCACGCTAGAACCGCAAAGTTGGACCTTTATTTAAATAAGGTTTTGGGCGCAAAACTTAGAGCGGATGGTATAATAATTGCCACACCCACTGGGTCCACAGCCTACAGTCTTGCAGCCGGAGGCCCAATTTTGGATGCCTCCTTGGAAGCCATAATCATAAACCCCATCTGCCCATTTACCATGAGCGTTCGTCCAATTGTGGTTACAAAAGACTCCGAAATAACACTAGTTATCCCCGAGCAAAACACTGATGTATCACTAACTTGCGACGGGCACGAGGTCTTCTCCCTCCAAAAAGACGACCAAATCATCATCAAGGAGGGCAGCAGTCGGGCACTATTTATCGAAAATCCCAGACGGGTCTTCATCGAGGTCCTTCGGGACAAACTAGGATGGGCGGGGGCTTTTAATGCTTGAACATCTCGAAATACGAAACTTTGCACTAATTCAAAACCTAAGTGTCGACTTCTCCGATGGCTTCAACGTCATAACCGGCGAAACTGGCTCTGGAAAATCCATTATCCTAGGCGCCCTTGGACTGTTAATGGGGGAACGTGCCGACACCTCCGCAGTCAGAACAGGCACCGATGAAATTATTGTCAACGCCGTCCTCTCCATTCCCAACGGCCACGAAATCCTTCCATGGCTCGAAGAACGCGGCGTCACCCCTGAAGACGGACTTATCTACATCCGACGCACCGTCAAAGCCAACGGCGGCCGCTCCCTAATCCACGTTCAAAACCAAATCTTCTCCCGTCACGACCTTGCTACCCTGGCCGACGCCCTAATCGACATGCACGGACAAAGCGAACACCAAAGCCTGCTCCTAATCGACCGCCAACGCAAGGTCCTGGATTCCTACGCCCAAAATCAAGCCCTATTAACACAGGCCGAGTCCATTTACAAGGATTTAACCTCTCTTATAAGAAAAAAAGAGGACCTTCAAGACTCCCTTGAAGAGGGCCGCAGACAGGCCGACTACCTACAGTTTGCCCTAGAAGAAATAGATTCAGCCAAGATTGTAGAAGGAGAGGACGATGAACTTAAAAACCGTATACAGGTTCTAAGCCAGTTTGAATCCATCTATGAAAACGTCTCTAACTGTAATGAACGCATCAAGGACGCCGTTTCTAGCATCTACGACGCAGTTTCTTCCATAGCAAAGGCCTCAAAAGTTGACTCCAACCTTTCAGAATACACTGCTCGACTAGAAAGTAGCCGTATTGAAACTGAGGACATTGCTTCCGCCCTTCGTACCTACCTAGACTCTGTACAATACTCAGAGGATGCCATTAACTCAATGCAAGATCGTTTGGCCCTCTTGCAGCGCCTAAAGCGCAAGTACGGCCCCAGCCTACAGGATGTGGTTGCCTTTGCCGAAAACGCCCGTGAGAAGCTTGACCTTTCGCAAAACTCCAAGGAACGCCTATCTCAGTGCGAAAAAGAAATAGAAAAAGCTAGGCAAAACTTTGAAGAAACAGCTAAAGCCCTAACAGAGTCCAGAAGAAAAAGTGCAGAAGTTCTTCAAAAGAAAATAGAGGAAGTTCTAAGAACTCTTGGTATGCCAAGTGCATGCTTTAGTATCAACGTCACTGAGGCAAAAGAATCAATCCACGGCCGTGACCAAATCGAATTCATGATCAGTGCCAACCAAGGCGAACCTCAGAAACCTCTTCGCGATATCGCCTCCGGTGGCGAATTAAGCAGAGTAATGCTTGCACTTAAAACCGTACTCTCCAAGGCCGACGATATCCAAACTCAGGTTTTCGACGAAATTGATTCAGGAATTGGAGGCTCCGTTGCGCTTAGCCTTGCTCGTTGCATCAAAGACCTTTCCAAGTCTAAGCAAGTTATTGCAATTACTCACCTAGCCAGTATCGCTAGCCTAGCCGACACACAAATGGTAGTTTCCAAAAGTGTTGAAAACGGCCGTACCTCCACACACCTTATCCAAGTTTCTGGTGAATCCCGTGTTCACGAAATTGCCCGAATGCTTAGTGGTGACGAATCTGCCGTTTCCTTAGAGCACGCTCGTAAAATGCTTTCTCTCAACTAATTTAGAGATTACATTGGCATAAAATTTAGTTCCATTGCCAAAGCTTTCTTTATATTTTCAGGTATGTTGCTACTGTTTCTTAGTGCCCAAAATACGTCTTGTAACGTAGTAATTGAGGGGGTAAAACCTTCGGTCCTAGCGGTGTAAAGAAGGCGAAGTGCCTGAACTGCCAAAGTCGTCCTGCTTTGGTCCGAGAGTAGGTCGATTGCATATTTATCAAGTCTACTTGTAAATGCATCATTAATGGCTTGAATGTCCACTTGGCGTCCCTTGAACTTGACGAAGGACGAAATTTGTCTGATTCGTTGCAGCCTTTTTTCTTCGTCCATGTTTGGGAGGGACAAAATCAAAGATTTCAGTGCCTTGATACAGATTCCAATGTTTTCTGTGAAAAAGGTCTCTTTGAACAGATTTCTATTTGTCGCAACAAGATACAAATAGTTTCCAATGTTTTCTGCCAAGGTGTCGACCATTTCTTCAGGAAAACCTGCTGACATGCGGAAACTAATCCAAGACATGAAGTCTCTAAGTGACCGTTCAGAAGCATCAAGTACGTTTACCCTACGTTTTTCGTCATTTTCGGTGTCCGTCATAACAAAACTTATTGCTCCACTTGTATATGGAATTTTTGTATAGACAATTGTGCTTCGTTTGAGAGTTTTTGTGTTAACTATGGTAACGCTTCCATCATCCCAGTGCTCAAGCTGAAAATAGCCCCATCTATCGGTATAATTCTCAGGGTCTGCAATGGTCCTGTTCATGATAAAATACCCACACGCATTGAACTTGCTGTCCAATGTTGGGACATCTTTTCTTGCAATGTCGGCCCCAGTGCCCTCTGATTTGATATTGCTCTTTGCTGCTTCCAAATCCTTTAGAAAGTTTACATACAAATTTAGATGGCAGTATTGGTCAAGAAGTTTTGCAGCATAAACTGCATAACTGATGTTCTGCCTTGGTTCAATTCCAGAAATATCATTGAAAAACCATCCGCAACTTGCATAAGAGAACATTATATTTTTAAATGCCTCTAGCACTGTTGCGATATCTACTTTTTCCTTTTCAGATAGTGATTCTCCATTCGCCTTAGTCAAAGTGTCAATAAATGTTCGAACATCCATCTTATGGGAAACCACTTCCTTAAAATCCAAAGTCAGGTTTTTGTAATCTGCACCTTCTCCAAGAATTTCTTTGACCTTATTATCAATAACTGTCCTTGCTGCTGTCTCTAAATTATTCAGAGCATCTCTAAGCGGCCCTCTCCATTTTTGATTCCAATTATCATCACCGCCTGTGTGACAACCGCAGTTTCTAAACCATCTCCCAACCCCATGGGAGCATGACCAAGAGGTCCCAAGTCCTTCATCCCCAGAACCAAGTGTTGCCACTTCAATAGGGGGATTTTTCTCTAAAAATGAGGCAAAATTGTCAATTTCCAGTTCATCACTTGCATCAATCTTCCGAATTAGGGCTGATAGTCCCATGTCACCGAACGGCTCATGGTGGCCATAAATTTCGCCATCTGTAGCCCATGAAATCAAGGCTGGATTACCCATCTCTTCCCTTAATTTCAGTAGACGCTTAAACATCGAGTCTGCATCACGAAGCATATGCCCGAAACTAACCCCGCTTGCAAATTCAGAGTTGTAGAAAAATGCACTTAACTCTCCACCCTTGTTGCCACGGATTATAAATGGTCTGTCGCATGGCATTGGTTTTCCTTTGGTCGATTTTCCATCGATAGCAACAGCTTGCCATGGTGCCAAAACCACAAATTTAATCCCATATTCTGCCAGTATGTCTACTGTATCGTTGTCTATGGCACACTCGGGAAGCCAAAACCCCTCTGGATCATGGCCAAATCTCTGTTTGTATGATTCAATAGCCCAAACTACTTGAATTCTCTTGGTATGTTCGCAGTCTAGCGGCATTATTGTGTGGTTATACCCCTGCGCCATAAATGAGGAATGCCCATACCTCTTGATACTCTCCTCATCTGCCTTCTTTATCAGTTTAAGAAACACCGGATGAAATTCATCAATCCAATCCAGCAATGTCTGTCCCATATTTACAGAAATTCTTGAATAGTTGTTGTAAATATGATCAATTTTACCATTACTGTTTAGGTACCTAGATGCACTGTTTGGTCTATAGCAGGTAGAGTAGATAGACTCATTCCAGTCATCATAAGGTTTTGCTGTGCTCTGAATTGGCATTCGTCCAGAATATGGATTCTCTCTAGGAGGCTGATAAAAATGTCCGTGTATTATTATTGATGTCTTACTCATGAATATCTTCCTCAAATAAGAGGCTTACTCCTTGTAACATAGTTTAGCAAATTTCACTAAACGCATACAACATCAAAAAGGCCCATTCTGCAACACTTTGCAACTTTTTCCACACATTCTATTTGGTCACTGTCAGCAAAGTTACTGTGATACATTAGAAGCACATCTGTTGTTAATACCACAAATCGGATGATAAAAAGTAAAAATCTGAATACCGAGAATTTCCACAAAAATTCATCAGAATGGTAATTCTCAGAGGAAACTCAGGTAAAAAAGCACAAATTTGACATTTTTTTTGGTATTTATCAAAAAAAGTCGACAAAAAATCGAATTTGGCCAGATTAACTCTTGAATTTCTGCCAAAGTGTCTTAGAATTGCAACCAAGATGTCTTACTACTGCAATGGAGGAGCTTTTTATTAACAGTATTACCTTAATTTGTCAAAAACATTGACTAAAGGTAATTGATTTTCTAAGATTTCATAGCAAGAAGGGGACAGTATGGTTCTAGTTAACATTGAAAACCTTTCCGACAATGAATTGAGAAACATTGCCGAACAGGAGAACCTTGAGGATTGGGAGAATCTTAGCAGGGAAGAACTGATTGAACAGTTAGAAGAAATTTACGACGATGAGGACAACGAAGCTGTACAGGAAATACACTCCGGAAGTTCAATACGCAAGTTTGTAAATACACTAACAGCAGTGAAGAGTGACAACGATCTGTCAATGCCAGGTACAGAGCCTTTGCCGGAAAGCTACAACGAAACATCTATACACATGGTTCTAAAGGACATGAACTGGGCCTACGTTTTTTGGAGTATTTCGGAGCAGCAGCTAGCTGAAATTGAAGAATTGGGTGCTACCTTGGTGCTAAGAACAATTAGAACTCCAAAAAATGGTGGCGAACAATCATCATATGACATTGACGTTTCGCTGACCGATAGGGACTGGACCTTAGAACTTCCGTTTTTCGGCTATGCCTATCAAACATTTTTAATTCGAATACACGGAAATGAAGAAACTCCCCTTTGCAAAAGCAACATGGTCAAAACAAATAAAAGTTGGTTTTTAGAACACCCATACACACTTCGTGATCAGCATTATTTCAATAAAATGATGGACTCAGTGATTCTTAAAGATGGCACGCTTTGCACAAACAAAGCCATTCAAATTCTTGTAGCCCAATTAGATGATGAAAACGCAGAAGCAGAGGTGGGAAGATGAGAACCAGCAAAATCAATTTTATATTTAACGCGCACCTTCCGTTTGTACGGCACCCCGAATATCCAAAATTCCTCGAGGAGGACTGGCTATATGAGGCAATGAATGAGTCCTACATCCCGCTTTTGCGAATGATGTACCGCCTCAAAGCAGACGCAATTCCTTTTAGACTAACATTTTCACTAAGTCCCACGCTCTGCTCAATGCTCAACGATGAACTACTTAACACTCGATTTCTCGCCTATCTAGACCAGCACATCGAGCTTAGCCAAAAAGAGATTGACCGCCTATCCGATGACGCCGCCAAAAGAGTCCTTGCCGAAAACTATCGCGACACCCTGATTCGCAACAAGGCCTTCTACCAAATTGAATGTAAGAATCGCATCCTGACAGCCTTCAACGCTCTCTCCAACGATGGATACCTTGAACTAATCACAACCGCTGCCACCCACGCATACCTTCCCGTCTTCAAAGACTATCCAATTGCCGTCAATGCCCAAATCGAGACCGGTGTCTTGGAGCATAACAGGTATTTTGACAAAATGTCGGAAGGCTTTTGGCTTCCTGATTGTGGGTATTACGAAGGTTTAGAAGACCTACTTACTAGACACAACATCAGTTGGACAAGCCTAGCTTCGCAGGCGCTACTTCTTTCAGAAGAACGGCCAAAGGAAGGAGCATATAGTCCAGTGCAGTGTCCTAACGGACTATATTGTTTTATTCGTGATGCAAACCTAGCCAGTCTAGTTTGGTCCTCCACGGAAGGTTATCCCGCTGACCCCGTCTATCGAGAATTCTACCGAGACATAGGCTTTGATCTTCCTATGGACTATATACGTGACTATGTTCACCAGCCAGAAGTTCGATCCTTCACTGGATTCAAATACTTCGCTGTTACTGGCCAAACTGCCGACAAACTTGTCTACAATCTTCAAAGCGCCATGGAAAGGGCTCAGGATCACGCCAAAAACTTCCTCTACCATGTCCACAACCGCACTCGAAACATTCTCGATGCCACTGACGTTGAACCTGTATACACTGTCAGCTTTGATGCAGAGCTTTTTGGTCACTGGTGGTATGAGGGTGTACAATGGCTAGATGACTTAATTCGACTTGTAGCCAAAACTGATGACATTACGCTAGTTACTCCTTTGGATGTTATTAGTACCAAGCCAAAAGTCCAAACCATAAAGCCCGCCCCTTCAAGTTGGGGCGAGGGTGGCTACTCTTCAGTATGGGTCGACAATTCAACAAATGCTTGGCTTTATCGTCACGTCTTCAAATCCATTGAACGTATGATTGAAATAGCAGACCGTTTCCCAAGCCAGATGAGCCTTAAAAGGCGCTTTCTAAACCAAGCTGCCCGCGAGTGCCTTCTTCTTATGGCAAGTGACTGGCCCTGCATCATTCACAATCAAACCAGTTCCGAATACGCTAAAAAGCGCATCGAGGGGCACCTTGCAAATTTAAATCTAGTTTACAATTGCGCATGCAAAAACGCTGTAAACACAGAATGGCTCTTCAAGGCTGAAAAGCGCGACAACCTCTTTAGCCATCTTGATTACAACATCATGAATCGCCATCACATGGATAATCCTAGCCCCATTTACACCATTGATTTTGCTACTTTTAAATGACCTTGCACTAGGGTAGATTTAGCGGATGGCTAAGGCGCTAAAAAAGGGGCCTAGAATGTAGGCCCCTTTTTGAAAGTGTATTTTGCCTTTAGTAGCCAAGTTCTTCACCAACAAGGATGATTGTAACTCGACCAGGACGCTGGCGGCCTGTAACAACTGCGTTTGTGCAAAGCATAGCGTTGCAAGTGCCAGTGGCAGGAAACATTAAGTTGTTTCTGTCAATGGACATATTGATGCAATGACCATGCTTTGCGCAGTATGTATCAAGGCCAAGACGAATTGCATTGGCCGGAGCCGAAATGGTTTTGACTCGAATTATGGCATCTTCTATGGTTGGGACAATCTTATTGTAACCAGCAATAATAATAAGCTTTGTTGGACCATATAAGAATGTGCAGAGCCTGTTGCCAGTTCCGTCGACGTTGTAAAGCATGCCTGTTTCAGTGATGGCATTGGAGCTTGAAATAAAGACATCGGCTGTGATGGCATCTTTTTTCCTTTGTTCAATGACATCTGCTGAAACCGTTTTGTCGTATCTATCAAAAAACCTGTATTGGGGGTCTTTGATTAGACTTAGAGCACCGATTTGGTCTAGGGTTACTGAACCGCCAACACCAATGGTCTGACCTGGAACGAGAAGAGATTTGAGCATGGAAAGGGCAGAGTCCTTATCTGGAGCATAGACGGCTTTCATACCGTTTTTCTCTAAATTTTCCATAGTTCGCTTTATCCGCATTAGAATAACTTTATCAAGATTTGGCTCCATGTAAACCTCCGCAGCCTGAAAAATCAGTTATCAATATTGTGGCCAGATTCTAGCTTTAAGGTTATTGTGCTTTGGTCGCAAACTTCTGAGGGGCCGAAGTACTGAATAGCACCTGGGAAGGTGAAGTCAGTTTCAATGGCCCACTTTTCTCTGTGTGCTTCAAAATATTTGAATGGGCGGCCATCAAGTTCAACAAGTGCTTTTTTGATAACAGGCTTTTTCTCTCCATGGCGTTGCTCCATGTTCATCATCATGGTAATCGGAATTCCTCCAGCCTGCCAATTTTCTGCAGGAAGTGAGAGTTTGGTGATGCTTGAGAGATAGCCAGAAAGATTTGCCTCAAGAAGTAGTGCGGCATTGTAGCCAAGGCTGTAGCAGTAATCGGCATCAAAGTTGGATGGGAATGCACAACGTCCCTCGTAACCAAAGAAGTGGCTAAGTGCGCTGAATTTTCCATTGTACTTACCTTGCGCCTTGAGTTCTTTGAGTTTCTTTTCAACAGTTTGGATTAGGAGTTTTTCAGTCTCAATTTTGGAAACCTGTACGTTGCCGTGTGGGTCACGGTCTGCAAGAAGTTGGCCCTTGATTTCTGCTGGTAGACTATCAAAAACTTTCTTGGATTCTGCCGACAATTTTGACTCAACAAAATTAATTTTATCTGCAACTGTTTCAAGTGAATTGAAGTCTTTTTCCGTTTTGGCAAGAAGGTCATTAACCTCTGAAATTAGGGCATTTAGAGAGGGGACAAACTCGATTAGGCCTTCTGGTACTAGGATAACACCGAAATTATTTCCGAGTTCGGAACGTTTGGCCACGATATCTGCAATGTAATTTGTGATGTCTTCGATGCTCTGATTTTTGGCTTTAACTTCCTCTCCGACTAGGCAGATGTTGGGTTGGCACTGTAGAGCACACTCAAGTGTGATGTGGCTTGCGCTTCTTCCCATAAGTCTGATGAAGTGCCAATATTTGCGAGCAGAGTTTGCATCGCGCTCTATGTTTCCAATAAGTTCCGCGTAGGTTTTTGTGGCTGTATCAAAGCCGAAACTGGTTTCAATGGACTCGTTTTTTAGGTCGCCGTCGATGGTTTTGGGGCAACCAACAACGCAGATGTCTTGTCCGTGTGCCTTGAAATATTCGGCCAGAACTGCTGCGTTGGTGTTGGAGTCGTCGCCACCAATGATGACAATGGCGTTGATGTTATGACTGTGACAGACCTTTGCACAAATTTCGAACTGCTGAGTTGTCTCGAGTTTTGTGCGGCCAGAGCCAATGATGTCGAAGCCACCAGTGTTGCGGTACTGGTTGATTAGGCTGTCGGTCATGACCATGTATTTGTCGTCTAGGATTCCGCTGGGGCCGCCAATGAAGCCGTACAGTGTGTTTTCGGGGTTGGCTTTTTTCAGGGCGTCATACAGGCCGCAGATGACGTTGTGTCCGCCAGGTGCCTGACCGCCAGAGAGGATGACCCCGACGTTGAGTTTTTTACTCGGGGCTTTGTCACTGCTGACTTGGAAGCTAACTTTTGGAAGTCCATAGGTATTTGGGAACAGTTTTTTGATTTCCTCTTGATCGGTTACGGACTCGGTGGCCTGACCTTTGATTGCAGTGATTTTGTTGATATCTTCCCTCAGTACAAGTGGAAGTTTTGGGGCATATGTGTATCTTGCCTTCTGTAGCACAGATATTTCCATTTTTTCCTCCAAATAAAAATTATCGGGTCAAAGAAAATCGACCTTTCGTCTTGATTTTAAATGTAGAGTTGCTTTTGTTCAATACATATACTATGCATGCATTTTACGAGTTTTATATCCGCTGATTTCTTCTGCAGACTCTGTATACTATACCTAGTTATAAATTTTCACTTGCATATCCGCATGAGGCTATGTTTTTTAGATGTTTTTTCATTTGTAGTTATGCAATTTTGATGGCCAAATTGAATAGGTATCGGTGAAGCACATTGGTTTTATAGATAATGGTAGGTGAAATTTCGCCTTGTATTGAGCGATATTTTGGCCTACAATTTCAATATGGATTTCGATATTTGGGTAGATGCCGATTCTATTCCACAGAACCTAAGGCAGGTGATTTTAAGAGCATCAGTGCGGCTTAATGTGCGTTGCTACTTTGTTGCTGACAGAGTCCTTGCTGATGTAAAGCAGTTTGCCGCTGATGATACATTTGCTCGACGGAAAAAAGCTAGGGAGCAGGGGATGGTGGATGCTGAGCAGGTTAGGGCAGTTCGGACTAAAATTAGTATGATTGTCATAGAAACTTCACAAGATGCGGCAGATAATTATATAGTCCGAAATTCTAAGAATGGAGACTTTTGCGTCACTCATGATATCCCACTTGCGGCGAGACTACTTCAAAAAGGTTGCACTGTAATTGATGACAGGGGTTCTGAATACACAGAAAGTGAAATCAAAGTCAGACTTGGAGATCGTTTGGTAAATCAAGAGTTACGAACCTGGGGTATCTACGCCGAACAACAAACCAGAATGGGTCAGGGCAATCAAAAAAAATTCGCTGACATGCTTGACCGGGTCCTGACACGACTACAAAAAGCGTCTAAGGAGGATGATTAATGGAAAATCTCATGGAAAAACTAAAACAGGCATCGACCTTCATCAAAGGCCGTACGGGTAAAATGCCCATCGAAATCGGCTTGGTCTTGGGCTCTGGCCTTGGCGACATGGCAGACAGCATTGAAAAACCCGTCATCATCGACTACAAGGACATTCCCAACTTTCCAGTATCAACTGTACTAGGACACGCAGGCCGTCTAGTAATTGGATATCTTGAAAACAAATGCGTCGTATGCATGCAGGGCCGCTTCCATTATTACGAGGGCTATGGCATGGATCAAGTTGTCTTTCCAATCCAGGTCATGAAGTTACTTGGTGTTAGGTATTTAATCCTTACAAACGCTGCAGGTTGTGTTAATACTGCATGGAAACCGGGCGACTTAATGTTACTTACTGACCATATAAAACTGGCTCCGACAAACCCAATGCGTGGTCCAAATCATGATGAGTTTGGCCCAAGGTTTTTTGATATGACAAGGGCATACGATAAGGACCTTCAGTCTGTTGCCGTTGAGCAAGCTAAAGAACTTGGTATTGATTTAAAACAGGGTGTTTACATGTATTTTGCTGGTCCAAACTTTGAAACACCAGCGGAAATTCGTGCAGCTCGTGTCTTAGGAGCAGATGCTGTTGGGATGTCCACAGTGCCAGAGGTAATTGCTGCGGCTCATTGCGGACTAAAAACAATGGGAATAAGTTGCCTAACAAACATGGGTGCAGGTATTTTAAACCAGCCTTTAAATCATCAGGAAGTTCTTGAAACAGGTCTTAAAGTTAAGAAAAATTTCTCTGCTCTAATTCGCGCTGTAGTTCGTACCATATAAATAAAAAGCCCTGCGCTTAGCAGGGCTTTAGGCTTAAGCTTTAAGCGTTAAGAGAGTAGTGCTTTGTCGTTTGCAAGTTCCTCGCCGCTGACACGAGCAAATTCGTCCATTAGGGCTTTGACGGTTAAGTTTTTCTTTTCCTCGCCCTTGATATCAAGAATTATTTTGCCCTCGTCCATCATGATGAGGCGATTTCCATAGCGAATTGCGTCTTTCATGTTGTGTGTTACCATTAGCGTCATTAGGTGATTTTCGGTAACTATTTGGTCAGAAATGGAAAGAACTATTTGGGCGGTTCTAGGGTCCAAGGCGGCAGTGTGCTCGTCTAGAAGAAGAAGTTTGGGCTTGTTTAGGGTTGCCATTAGAAGTGTCAAAGCCTGTCTTTGACCTCCAGAGAGTAGGCCAACAGATTGGGTAAGGCGATTCTCTAATCCAAGGCCAAGGGTGGACAGGGCCTGCCGATACTCCTCTTTTTCTTCTTTTGTTACACTTGGCCGAAGACCTCGTTTTTGACCACGACGTTTGGCTAGGGCAAGGTTCTCGATTATTTGCATGGTCGAGGCGGTGCCCATTTTGGGGTCCTGGAAGACGCGGCCTAGCCATGGGGCCCGTTTGTGTTCGCTTAGGGCGGTGACATCGTTGCCATCGATGATGATTTTGCCGGAGTCGATAGGCCAGACTCCCGCGATGGCATTGAGGAGGGTGGATTTGCCGGCGCCGTTTCCGCCAATCATGGTAACAAAATCGCCGTCTTCAAGGTGGAGTGAGACGTCGTCGATGGCGACCTTTTCGTTGATTGTGTTGGGATTGAATGTTTTGGAGATGTGGATTAAGTCAAGCATGCTTTGCTCCTTTTGTTTTTGAAGCCTTTGTCATCTTTTCCTTCCAATAGGGAATTGCAAGGAAGAAAGCGACGACCAAGGCGGACAAAAGTTTGAGCAGGTTGGTGTTAAGACCAAGCCAAAGAACAATTTGTATAACCACGTAGTAAATTACAGCTCCTAGTGATACTCCCAGAAGTTTTAGAGCAAAGTTGTGGAAAATTTTGCCAAACAGGACGATGCTGATAATAACAGCAGCAAGACCAATTACGATTGCTCCGCGTCCCATGTTGACGTCAACGGCACCCTGGTACTGCGCAAATAGGGCAGAGGCTAGTGCTACTATTCCGTTTGAAATCATCAGTCCAAGAATCTTGCAGTAGTTTACGTTGATTCCTTGAGCCCTTGCCATTTGCTCGTTAGATCCGGTTGCCCTTAGGGCTGAGCCGATTTCACGACCGAAGAACCAGTAGAGTACAGCAATTAGGACAATAGTCACTATGACCATTATGAAGATTGGGTTGTTAAAGCCCAATACTTTGACGTTTCTTGAAGATATAAGAAGATTATAGTTTCTGACGTTTATTCCTTGGTTTGCTTTAAATCCCATAATGGCCAAATTTATGGAATATAAGGAAAGTTGGGTCAGAATTCCAGCTAGAATGGCCGGAATTCCCATGGCTGTATGGAATAATCCGGTTACTAGGCCTGCTAGCATTCCTGCCAGCAAGGCGCAAAGAAGGGCGAGCCATAGGTTCGCCCCATTAAGCATCATCATAACGCAAACGGCACCTCCTGTTGCCATGGTGCCGTCTACGGTTAAATCAGCTATGTCCAGTACTTTGTATGTCAGGAACACTCCTATAGCCATTACTCCCCAAATTAGGCCTTGGGCAATGGCGCCTGGTAGTGCACTGATTAAAGATGCTATGTTCAAATCATGCCTCCCATAGGGTGTGATTGATTTAAGCTTTACTAAATTTCAACGTAGTCTGATGGAATTTCTACTCCAAGAATCTGGCAAAGCTCAGCGTTATACTTCTTGGTTACATTAGGAGCATACTGAACTGGCATTGTAGAGATATCTGCTCCATTCTTCAAGATGTCTACTGCCATCTTTCCTGTTGTATATCCAAGGTCGTAGTAGCTAATTGAGAGTGTTGCAACTCCGCATCCTGCGCAAATTCCTTCCTCTCCAGCAATTACTGGAACCTTGGCCGGCTCTACTACGTTTCTAATTGCTTCTGTACAAGATGCTGCAGTGTTGTCAGTTGGGATGTAAATTACATCTGCTTCCTGACAGGCGGCTGCTGTAACGGCTGAAACATCGCTTGAGTCTGTGAATGAGAATCTTGTGTGATTAACTCCCTTTGCGTCCAAATACTTCTCAACTTCCTGAATCTGGAAGACTGAGTTTGGCTCAGCAGAGCAGTACAAAAGTCCAACATTCTTAACGTCTGGGAAAAGTTCTGTAATCATATCGGCCTGTCTGTCAAGTGGGGCCAAATCTGATGTTCCAGAAACGTTTATTCCTGTTGCTCCATCTTCTGTAAGGTCCATATCAAGTGCAACACCATAGTGTGTAATTGATGTACCCAAAATTGGGATATCAGCTGTGGAAGCTGCAGCGGTTTGGAGTGGGAGAGTGGCGTTTGCCAAAATCAAGTCGACGTTGCTTGATACCAAGCCATTAATGATAGTGGTAACTGTCGCAGCATCGCCAGATGCATTCTGGTTGTCGAATGTAACGCTATCGCCAAACTCTTCTGTCAGAGCATCAATAAAGCCCTGTGTTGCCTGATCAAGTGCCGCATGCTGTACAAGCTGGCAAATTCCAACTTTGTAGGTTGTCTTTTCAGATGAAGCTTCTGTGTTTCCGTTTGCGAAAACCATTGCAGCTGCAAATAGCAGTACAATAGCCAAGCTGACGATTTTCTTAGTTGTTTTCATTTTTAAATACCTCGTGTTTTTAGGCTAATAATCCTTATACGAAAAAACGTGTTTATTGGTCAATTACTTTTGAGAAAATTTTGTCTAAAAAAACAACAAAATCTTGTATCCATTTTTCTTGTATTCGTGTCTTATTAGCGTTTGTGCCATTTATACCCAAATTTCAGTGCTATAATCTATGAAAATTTGATTTAATTACTTGTCTTTTTGGACAAAGAATTTATGAGTATTTTGTTACAGGCTATGGATGTTTCATTGCATTTCTGAGTCCTAACAGAGTGACTTTGCATTGCTAGTAAAGTAGGCTAGGGAAGTTATTGTTAATATGTGTTTCAACTAAAGTTCTTCCAGTAATTTGACTCCTTTTTTATGAATCCAAAAATCTTGAATTATAGCAACAATAACAGAGATGGCAAGCCATGCGAGGATTGAGGGTGTGGCGCCAATTTTAGGAACAAAATAGATTGCAGAAACTGCAATTGCGATGCCATAGAGCCAACCTATAAATAGGGCTAAAAATACTGGGAGACTTTGCTTTACTACTGTTATTTCGTTGGTCCAGTTTAGGTTGGGTTTTTTAAGATTTAAAATAAGGCCAAGGCATGCTTGGTTAAAGCAGGTAATGGAAGTAAATATCAACAAGGAAATAAGTTGGATTATTGATAATTTGAAAGTAATCGAGGCACATATTGCAAGAAGAAGGGCGGGAGGTAGTGTGACCATAACATGATTGAGTACTTTGGACCTTAGAACTTGCAAGGGAGCAATGGGCAAGGATTTTATAATCCAAATACTTTTGCCCTCTAGAGAAATGGATGCGGAGGAAATGGTATTTGTCATAATTAATGCTATTGCTCCCATTGCTAGGACACAAGGTAGGCCATCAATGGTTTTTAGATTGACGCGTAGTGCTTCATATAGTGGCCCACCTTTTATTATTAGGGCTCCCGCAGCAATCAGCGTAAATATTGAGCCAATGGAGCAGTTTAGCATGTAGTTAGAACTGGAGGTGAAATAACTAAATTCTTTTAAAAGTAGGGCTTTTGAGAGGCTACGCTCTTTTGCTGTTTTTCCCTTGTACCTTACTTTGGCAGTGCCAGATTTGGTGGTAGCAATTTTGATAAAGCTTTTGTCAATAACAAGATAAACTATGGCTGATATTGCTAAGATAATGGCAGTAACTAAGAGAAGCGCTAGGAGATTTCCGTCAGCAGCGGAGCCGATGAAGTAGAGAATTTTAACTGGACCTTCAACTTTAATGTTCTGATAGAAAGAGCCGGCAAGAAAGGTCTCGAGATTGTTGATGAATTGGTAGTAGACGAAGAAGTAGATGGCGATGGCACCTAGCGATATGATTGTTGTCATGAAACTTTTGCGTTTCAGGTGAAGGCTTAGGCGGGCAACGACCCAACCGAGGATGACGGAAAGGGTGAAAACTAGTAGGACTATGTCCAATCCTAGGATGATTGTGCTGAAAAATTGCCATGGTGTGTGGTTTGTGGTTACTAAATAGACGATTGTTGTGGGGATGAGGACTATGGCGCTGAAAAAAAATGACATGATAAAGACGCCGGAAAGGCGAGAGATGAGGATGTAGCGAAGTGGAATTGGCATAGAGAGTAGCAGGTCGTTGTCTTTGGAGAGGTAGAGAGAGGAATAGGTGCTAAAAACGCTCCCAAAAAGGGCTAGTACTATGGCAATTATATACATTATAACAAAATATAACCATCCAAATCCTGCGGATGTAAGGGTGGGGCATAGTGATTTTGCAAGTAGGCAGAAAATGGTTCCAAGAAAGCCGAACGTTAGCAAGAAATATAGTGCAATCATTAATATGCCACTTGTTTTTGAGCGGTTTTTTCCACTTCTTGCGTTATAGAAAAAGCCCTGGGTTAGTTCGTCTATCTGTTTTTTTAACAGAGTTTTGAGCATTTTAGGCCTCCGTGTTTTTTGCGTTGTCTTCTAGTTCAAGAAACACGGTTTCAAGGGAGGAGTCGCCTTTTACTTCTTCCATTGTGCCAGATTTAATGAGTTTACCTTCTTTAATAATTGCAACTTTATCACAAAGTTTTTCTGCAACTTCAAGTACGTGGGTGGAAAAGAAGATTGAGCCGCCCTGGTCGCAAAGTTCGCGCATCATGCCTTTGAGAATGTGTGATGCTTTAGGGTCTAGCCCGACAAAGGGCTCGTCCATAATGACTAGTTTGGGATTGTGAATCCAGGCGGAAATGATTGCAAGTTTTTGCTTCATGCCGTGGGAGTAGGAGTTAATTGGCTGGGCCAAATCGTCGGTTAGTTCGAAAGCATCTGCATAGCGCTGGATGCGCTCTTGTCTATCGGTGGGGCTTACTCCAAATACGTCGCCAATAAAATTAAGGTACTTGATACCAGACATGAAGTCATATAAATCAGGGTTGTCGGGGATATATGCAATTCTACGCTTGCACTCCATTGGGTTTTCTTTGATAGAAATGCCATCAATTTCGATTTGGCCTTTTTCGAAATTCAAAATTCCTGTTATGGCCTTCAGTGTGGTAGTTTTTCCAGCTCCATTGTGTCCGATAAAGCCGTAAAGTTCGCCATCCTTGATTTCCAGTGAAAGATCATCAACGGCGACCTTATTTCCATAGCGTTTTGTAAAATGAGTTATTTTTAGCATAGAATTCTCCTCTTTCATTCTGCTAGTGGACTAAAAGTGGACACAGTGTTTCCAAGAACTGATTCTGCTTTGGTTCCCATTAGGTTGTATTATGTTGTAAAAGGTGTCATGTGTCTAGAATGGATTATCTGAGTGGTAATATGAGGCATGCAGAGGCAGAGGATTTCCACGTATTTTTCAAATTGGAACGAAATACGTGGAAATTTCCACGTAAAATGAAAATTGGAAAGAAATACGTGGAAAATCTAGGAGTCAAGGTGATATGGTGCAAAAAAAGGTAACACATTTTGTTCCACTAGAGCAGCCAA
>X301_European_Hare__coassemble_1094_pt1 | contig 20412 bp, 16 predicted proteins | sample X301_European_Hare__metabat2_high_PE_015 | metagenome-assembled genome bin X301_European_Hare
TATTCGAGTTAATGTTGACCGAAAATCTGGGAAAAAATTACTTCCCCTTGACACGTTGAAATTTGGGTGTTTTGGTTGAGTTTGTTACTATTTACAGACAGTTTGACAACTAATCTTAGTCCTGCATTTTGTACTCGAGCTCTGTTTTAGTTTCCAAAACTGGTCTTATAATAGCTTTGGAAGTAAATCTTTCCCAGAAATTGAAAAATCGGAATTTTATCGGGTAAACTATGCTATTTTTCGCAAAATTTAAATTTTAGAAGAAATCATGCAATCGAGTTGGAAATAACTAGCCATTTAACGCGTCTCATAATCCATGGCATTAAAACTATATTACCCTTAGTACTGAAGCATTTTAAAAACTTTTGTGGAAGAAAAAATAGCTTTGAACAGTAACTGCAGGTGAGATGATGTGCTTTAAGGCATTGTTGACAAAGCGAAAATAAAAAACATATAGTTAACCAGTCTTCATTGAAGTTTTTTGGAGATATTTCGGGTAGTAGCGCAGGGGCTAGCGCACTTGGTTCGGGACCAAGGGGTCGGTGGTTCAAATCCACTCTGCCCGATTTTTTTTGTACTTGATACTTTTCTGATAAGTTTTTGTCTAATGGTTAGTTAAAATCTCCTGCAAGATTTTTGTATGATTGCATATTTCCAATTGCGTTAAAGGCATGGTTCTCCTAATTTTTAAATACTTATTTAGTGTGAAATAGGTGTGTTTATTGGTATTAGGAGACAGTGTTGGAACTTTTGCGGCCCTTACGGAGCATGAATTTGCGGCCAATTGAAATTGCGATTTTGTAGGGTAGTGGCCGAAGGTCTTTGTCAGCTTCTTTAAGTTTTTGTCTTATGGGGAGGGACTGGGGGCAGTGCGATTCACACTTGCCGCAAGAAATGCACTGGGTGGCAAAACTAGGTTGCTTGGTTAGGGCAACGGTTTGAATGTATTGGTAGCGACCATTGGATTTGGACTCGGTGTACATAACATTCCAACAGCGAAAAATGCCTGGAATATCGACACCTTTGGGGCAGGGCATACAGTAGCGGCAACCAGTACAGCCAATTTTTTCGTTCTTATTTATTTCGCGCTTGAGGGTTTCAATAAGATTGTAGTCTGATTGGGTGAATTGGCCAGCGGTGGAGTCGGAAGCGGTTTTTACGTTTTCTAGAACCATTGAGAGTGAGTTCATGCCGGAAAGGACGACAGTTACTTCTTTTTGATTGTAAAGCCAACGGAGTCCCCATTGGGCGGGACTCCAACCTCTGGGGTTTTCCTCTATGGCTTTTTTTGCACTCTCAGGGAGCATGTGCACAAGTTTACCTCCGCGGAGAGGCTCCATTATAATAACAGGAATGCCTTTTTCTGCAGCTGCCTTGAGGCCAACAACACCCGCTTGGGAGGTTTCATCAATGTAATTGTACTGAATTTGGCAGAAGTCCCAATCGTAATCGGATAAAATTTTGAGAAAGTTGTCAGAGTTCCCATGGTAAGAAAAGCCAATGTTTTTAATGGCTCCACTTTCTTTTTTCTGCTGAATCCACTCTAGAATTCCAATTCGCTTCAGTCTTTCCCATTGAGCAATGTCAGTTAGAAGGTGCATTAGGTAGTAGTCAATATAGTTGGTTTTAAGGCGGGAGAGTTCTTCATTAAAGTATTTGTCAGCAGCTGCTTTGCTTCCAATCATGTACTGAGGGAGTTTAGTTGCAATATTTATTTTGTCCCTGATTCCATTGCGGGATACTATTTCTCCAAGGGCAACTTCACTTCCTGGGTATATGTAGGCAGTGTCGAAATAGTTTACTCCATTTTGATAAGCCTGCATTATCTCTTTTTCGGCCTTATCAATATCAATGCCAGAGCCTTTTTTTGTAAATCTCATGCATCCAAAGCCAAGAATTGAAAGTTTGTTGCCATGTTTATCTAATCTGTATTGCATGGTTAAATGATAATGCAAAATAGTGTTTTTGATAAATAGAAAAAAGGAGTGATTAACTGTCTAAATCGGCGAGGTACTCCCAACGAGAGTAGCACTGTTCTAGGAGGGCACAAAGGGCGCTGTAGCGCTTTTGCTTCTCTCCAGTGACGTCCGCAGAACCAGATGAAAAGAAGTTTTCTAACTGGTGTTTTTCAATTTCAAGTCCTTCGATTTTGTCGGTTAGGGCTTCAAGTTCTTTTTTTTCCTTGTATGTCAAAGATGGCTTTTGATGGTCTGAATCGCGACGTTGCTTAGAATTTTGCTTGGATTGGGTGGTACTGAGGAGATTATTCTTGGTTTGGAGGAGGGAGGCGTGGTAGTCAGAGTACGTGCCTTCGAAGCGGCGTGCGGAAGGCATGATGATGAGTTCTGTGCAAGTGCGGTCCAAAAATGCGCGATCATGGCTGACTAGAATGACGCAACCAGGAAAATCAAGGATGTATTGTTCCAGACGGCGAAGAGTGTCGATGTCTAGGTCATTGGTTGGCTCGTCAAGGACCAAGAAGTTGGGGTTGCGGACTAGGGTGCTGAGAAGGTAGAGGCGGCGACGCTCACCGCCTGAGAGGACGGCAATGGGGAGGCGATGGAAGGATGCTGGGAAACCGAAGACCTCGAGAAAGCGAGCGGGGGTGACGACGTAGTCTGCGGAGATGACGATTTGTTGGCCGATGTCGGAGATGTATTCGAGCGGGGTTTTGTTCAGCGGAAGGTGTTCGGCGGCCTGATCATAGTAACCAAAGACGGTGTTTTGGCCTATGTCGACGATACCGCTGTCTGGCAAAAGGTTGCCAGTGATGACTTCAAGGAGGGTGCTTTTTCCACTGCCGTTTTCGCCGATTACGCCAAAACGATGGCCTTTAATGAACTCGAGGCTGAAATTTTTTAGTATAGGCCGGCCTGATCGGCTAACGCTTACATTTTTTAGTTCTAGGATTTTTTTGCCCATTCTGCGGGCGATGCTAGAAAAAGCGCGGGATTCTTCAACTTCTTTTGTTTGCTGGCTGAGCATTTCTTCAATGCGTTGTTTTCGGCTACTGTCTTTGCCGGTTCTAGCTTTTGGGCCGCGATGGAGCCATTCTAGTTCTCTGCGAAGAATGGTGGCTAACCGATCCTGTTCTTTTTGTTGAGCGTTGAGGCGTTGCTCGCGACCTTCCAAAAATTGGGTGTAACCGCCGTCATAGAAATAGACTTTCTGTCGGTCGATTTCCATGATTTTGTTGCAAATCTTATCCAAAAAATATCTATCGTGTGTAACCAGAATTACTGTAAAGCCGCCAAGGCCTGTGTTTGACGATGCGGATCCAAGGTGGTTTTCAAGCCATTCGATGGCAGGAATGTCTAGGTGGTTGGTTGGCTCGTCCAATAGGAGGATGTTTGGCTCTATTGCTAGAATTCTGGCGATGGCTGCTTTTTTCTGCATTCCTCCAGATAGGATGTCCACTTTTGTGTTTAGCGGGCGGTCAACTCCAAGTTCACTTAGGTATCTTCTGTATCTGGTTTCTATGTCCCAAATTCCCAATGTTTGGATTTGGTCCATTAGTTGGTGATTGCCCTCTTCGTAGTCTTTCAGCATTTGGATGTGAGGGTCTTTGCTTAGGCGCAAAAAGTCAGATAGGGTGGTGTTTGGTGAAAAGCGGACGTCTTGTTCTAAAAAGGCGACTCTAAGTGAATTATTTATTGTTATTTCACCTTCATCTGGCGATAGCTCGCCAGCAATCATTTTGAGAAATGTTGATTTTCCAGTTCCGTTTTTACCTATTAGGCCTAATCTTTGGCCGATATCTAGGCCGAAACTAACGTTTGAGAAAAGGTTTTCGTCTTTGACAGATTTTGCTACGTTGTAGACTGAGATGGCATTCACAGGTATGTTTTAACAGAAAGGTCTTGGGCAATTCAAGGTGTTTGGAAAGCATGTTTTAGGGCAGTTGACTTGTGTTACTAAAGTACAGAACGAAAGGTTTCATTGTATTTAGGCCGATAAATTGACAAGATAGAATGAGCAAAGTACAATGTTTTTTGATTGATTTATCCAAAATATGAGGTAAGAAAATTTCACTTTTTTGGATATCAAAAAGAGTGTATTTGCGGATAATAATCGACGTGCCTGTGAACTTCGAGAGGGATGACAGATATCTCAAATATCCGCTGAGGCTCTTAATCTGTGGCGTGGTTAATAAAATCTACGTACTACCTTGATTATTTTAATGTGGATAAATGTCGGAAGCATATCCAGATTCGTAATATGGATGCTCTGGTTATTTCAATCGCAGCCAAGACTGTAGATGAAATTGACGAATGGACGACATGGCTTCAAAAGGAGGTAAAAGCCTAGTAGGCTTAAAATGAGATCTTTGCGAATCAGAGAGATTTGAAGCTAGCAGTGGCTAGAGCGGTTAGTAGTCTGGTTTTTCCTACCGATACATCAATCAGGGTGTATGGAAATAATGGTCGTTTCTGCTGAGATTTATAAGTAACTTGAATTGCTGAGAAGATGTTCTTTGTTATTTCGATGAGTTCCAGTTTTCTCACCAAAAAGTAGGATGTTTTTTTCGAATTCAATACATACAGAGTTTGACCAATAGACAAACTAATCCCTTTTGCTACAATGCTTCTTGTAGTTCTAGAATGGTGAATTACGGGTGGTGTGGTAGCCATTGACAATAGCGCGCTTGACAAGCACGGGTTGTGCAAGTTGACCCTTGTGTGTGCACACCTCTCTATGCCCTAGCTATTCTATAAAAAAATTTCTGAGAATGGAGAATTAATTTTCTGATATTATGCGCATTTATCGGTTATAGTATGCAATAGCTACTAGCTACAATGGTAGAGAGGAAAGTCTGATTCTGTCATAAAGGTTAGAAATTAAGGAGACAATATGGGAGAAAGAAAAACTAAGATTCTGGCAGTGGCCGGAAAAGGTGGAGTGGGCAAGACCTCAATTGCGGCGAACATGGTACGGCTTTTGACGGAAGCCCATCCTGATAAAAAGATTCTTGCAATCGATGCAGATCCAGCTGTGGGACTTGCAACTGCGCTGGGGATTGAAGTAAAGATGACTCTGGATGATATCCGGCGCGAGGTGGTGAGTGCTGCTGAGACAGGGCAATCAAATGCGGCCATTGAACTATTGGGTGAGGCAAGGTACCGAATTTTTGACGCACTGGTCGAGACTGACGGCTTTTGTTTTCTAGCGGTAGGAAGACCAGAGGCTGCTGGGTGCTATTGCAAAATCAATAACTACCTGAAAGAGGTCATTGGACTGGTCTCCGACCGTTTTGATTATGTGGTGATTGATGGGGAAGCCGGAATTGAGCAGATTAATCGTCGCGTAATGGAAAAAGTGACACATCTGTTTTTGGTCACGGATTCCAGTAAAAAAGGAATGCAGGTCGTTGCTACCATTAAAAAGGTGGCGGATGAACTTGTCATGTACGAAAAAGTTGGCATGATTGCCAACCGTTTGCCATCACTGCAGGTAAAGCCATATATTGAGGCTGGAGATATTCCTTGTCTGGCCTATATTCTGTCAGACGGAGCGTTGGCGGAATTTGATCTGAAGGGAGAAAATGTGTTTTATCTGCCGCAGGAATCACCAATCGTACAGGGAGTAAAGGAGGCTTTGGAAAAGATGGAACTTCTTTAGAAGTTACCTCCTTTATCCGTGGTACCTGTGCTTCAAAATAAAGCAAGTGGGAGAGAATATGAAAGACCTAAAGCATTTGTATTATTTCGAAAACCTTTTGACAGAGGTCAATAACGATTTGGTGAGGGAGGCAAGAAGTCGTGGTGATAAGGCCATTGGTGTAACCTGCTTCCAGATTCCAGAGGCAATCTATAGCGTTCCCGGAGTATTCCCAGTATTTCTTCGTGCCCCACGCACGGGAAGCATCGATATGGGAAGCTATTATATGACCAGTATGACTTGTGAATTTTGCCGTGCTCTCTTAGAGCGTGGACTTGAGGGCGGTTATCAGTTTCTGGATGGAATCATAGGTACCGCGGCATGTTCACAGATGGCGGACTGCATAGAAAATATAGAGAAACTGGCGGAAAATTATAATGATGGATATTTTGTCCAGCATGTAGATACTCCAATGAAGGGAGATGAAAATGCGGTTCAACATCTGACTAGAATGTGCCGCAAGCGGATTTTGGATCGGTTAACGGAGCAGTTTGGTGTGGATACTTCGGATGATGCCTTAAAGAAAGCTGTGGCTCTTCACAATGAAATCTGCGATGTGATTACCGAGATTGGAAATTACAGAAAGGAAGAAAATCCGCGAATTACAGGTTATGAATTTGCCGTTTTGACCCTTGTCACCTTTGCCTGCCCAAAGGATTTGCTTCTTGAAAAGCTAAAAGAGACGGCCGAGGAACTAAAGACTCGTGTGCCGGATGCAGATTACAAGAAGAAATATCGAGCAAGAGTTGTGTTGGCAGGTTCTGAGATTGATGACCCAGAATATGTGAAGGCTATTGAGGACGCGGGAGCGCTTGTTGTGGCAGATCGATATTGCTATGGTAGCCTGCCGGAGAGAGATAGAATTGAGCTTAACGATAAAGAGGACGTTCTTACCCAAATTTGCCGCCATACAGTGAAAAAATGTCAATGCCCGCGATATATGGATACGGCAAAGATTCAGGAGCGGAAAGAGTACCTAGATCGAATTGCCAAAGAATATCATGTGGACGGAATTGTTGTTGAGCAGATGAAGTTTTGCAATTTCTGGGGATACGAGAGGATGGCGGATAGCCATATTCTGCGTGACCAGTATGGTTGGCCTGTGCTATCGGTAGACCGCCCTTATAGCATGAGTGGGGCTGGGCAACTGAGGACCAGGGTGCAGGCGTTTGTAGAGAGTATTGAAATTAAGAAAATCCAAGGAGAATCTGGCAAATGGGAAAAGCAATAAACAGTCAGAAGCTGGGGAAATTCTATAAAGGCGGACGAACGCGAACCCACCGCGAGTGGAGAGGGCTTAAGGATACGTGGTATGACTATACGCGATGGCTCTTTATCTGGAAGACCATGATTAAATTCATGACAAAAAAACAGAATATCAAGGGATTTTTCCGGTATCGCTGGATGATGAACTATATCTGTGCCACGGATTTTCTTGATCGGCATACTGAGGGACTACGAGGGCCACAACTAAGAATTGCCCACATGGAGTTTGATTTGATTGTGGAGCATATGTGTGACACCATGAGCACTCTTTTTGCGGCAGATCAGAATATAGGCGGAGATCCCAAGAAGAGCAAAAAGCTGGTGATTTTGGATGAGAACATGATGTCTCAGGTGATGAACGGATTTCCGAATCTGCGGGCCATCAATATCGAAATTCCTCCAATTTATACCTCGTCTACGATGAGTTCTGACAGCATTATTCATTATTTGGACGTAGTGGAGGAGTTTGGACTTCCTGGAGATGTTTGCCCTATGCCAGCTGGAGAATTGGGCGTGGCGATTGAGGACGATTATCCTAAGGTGGGTATTTGTGCCTTGCAATGCAACACAACTTGCGATGGAAGCCTTATGGGAAATGGTCTGAATGCCCGCCATTATGATATTCCTACCTTTCAAATTGCGGTTCCAATCCGCTATACTGATCCGGAGACAAGGGATTATGCTGCGCAGGAAATCCGTAACGCGATTAAGTTTGTCGAGGATACTACGGGAGAAAAGTTTGATTGGGATCACTACTTTGAATGCATGAAAAATTTCAACGCGGAGACGGAATGCTTTAAGGAGTGGTTGGACGTCAGCAAGACGGATTACCCACAGGTCATTGGAAACAATGTGGCTCTCTATCGTGACGCCTACTATCAGGTGGCTGGAGGCAGAGACCCAGCATTTAAGGAAAATGAGCAGGCAATCTGCAAGATTATGTATGAGGCCTATGAGAAGAAGAATCCTGTGGTCTCGCAGGTACGTCACAGAGCCCTTTTGTGGGGAGTGCAGGCGCAGTATTATTCTGCCTTTCCCCTATGGCTTCAGAATTGCTGGGGTATTGTTCCCTTAATTGATATGCTAAGCCTCACATCCACAGAGATTTACAGTGAGAGCGATAAAAATCAGGCTATGTATGATTTGGCGGATTTGTATGCTAAGGAAAATATGAGAAATCGTTCTGAAGGTGGATATGAGGTCGGTGTAGAGGACTTATGGCGTTTCTGTGAGGAATTTAGGGCCGATATGGTCATAATGTACGAGCATACCCGCTGCAAATCCATGACTGGCTATCATGGGATTTTTGAGGAAGAGGCTAGAAAACGTGGCATTCATTTGATTTGGGTGACGCATGGACTGATGGACCCACGCTATGCCAGCCGCAACGATATGCGCACCGAGGTAAACCGCTATATGCGCACGGTTTTGCATGAGGAGCCGCTGGATCCAAGCTTAGAAGAATTTGATGACAGCAAGGCATGGTAGGAGGAAAAGAGATGAAATATTATGCGGGATGTGACGCGGGAAGCACATATACTAAGTGCGTGATTCTGGATGAAAACGGGAAAATGGTGGCAAATGTGACCAATCGAAGCAGGATTAACGCGGTGCTAAGTGCCGAGGCAGCAGTGAAAGAGGCAGTGGAGAAGGTGCCAGATATTCAATCAGAGAAGGATTTAGCCTACTTAGTTGGAACAGGCTATGGTCGCAATAAGGTGCCTTTTGCTGATGAGAACATCTCTGAGATCAGTTGCCATGCCATGGGAGTTCACCTTTCTGATCCCACCGTGCGGGCAATCATCGATATCGGTGGGCAGGACGTGAAAGGGATTGCCGTAGCCGAGGACGGAACGGTGCTTAATTTTGCGATGAACGATAAGTGCTCCGCGGGAACGGGACGTTTTTTTGAAGCTATGGCAAATGCCTTTGAGATGAGCCTAGAGGATTTTTCCAATCTGTCTTTGACTGCCAAAAATGTTATTCCCATTACCTCTCAGTGCACGGTATTTGCCGAGAGCGAAGTAATTTCCCTAGTAGGAGATGGCAAGCCCATGGATGAGATTGCGGCAGGGATTGAACTTTCTGTTGCCAAGAGGTGTTTTGTGATGGCAAAGAAGGCCGGAGCGACCGACCACATCGCTCTGACAGGTGGGTGCGCTAAGAATGCGGGATTAAAGAAGGCAATCGAGCAGGTATTGAAAATTAAAGTGGTGGACCTACCCATCGACCCCCAGTTGATGGGAGCTCTGGGAGCAGCGGAATATGCACGGATAAAAGGAAGAAACGCCAATGCTTAGTACAATTTTACATGTGATTCTTATTATTGCGATTGTTTTGGTTGTACTTTTTGTCTTGAGTTTGATTGTCTACTACTTTAATCTAGATATGAAGGTAGCTGCGCTCATGGAGCCAATCCTGCGCAAGCACTATGACAAGATGAAGCGTAACAGAAAATTCTGACAATGCGACTATATGATGATATGATAAAAAACGAGGCTGAACTTTTTTTTGGTCGAAAAGATAAGCCCGTTAAGTTGCCGATTTTGACTGCTCCTAAGTTTTTTTCGAATGATGGAAAAAACGAAGTAGTCTTGCGTTCGGATATGCAATGCGAGTTGGGAGGTGGAAACCTTCCAGCAATCGGTAGCCAGATTGTCACAACTAATCCAAATCTAGTGGAGGAGGATGGCTTGTTTTTGATTGGACCGGATTTACCCATGATTCGGCAAGATCAGCCCTATGCCCGCATTGCTTGGATTTTGCTTAAGGAGGATTTCGCTGACTTTTATGACAAAGAAGAGGGTGGCCGCTCTTCAGGAGAGAAACTATACGACATCGTTCGTTCCATCGAATATGTTAGATATCGGGTCAATCCACGTGGCTACATGCAGCGGATCTCGGTCGTAGGGCACAGAGAACCGGTGAGGGTAAGTAGGCGTGCAGTTGAGGATGGGTTGAATTTTTCAGAGACGGGGTCTTTGTATCTACAAGCTTATCACAGAAATCCGTTTGTGAAGGCTGTGAAAATGTTTTTCGTGACAGCCCCTGATGTGGATTATGAACGGTTGACGGAGCAGACTAAAAAGGCTGAACTGGTCACGCAGGCGTTGGATCATGTTCTTAAGGATTTTAAGATGAACTGCGCCTCATGCCAGTTAAAAGAAATATGTGACGAGGTAGAAGAATTAAAGAAATTGCATTTTCGCGGTGTTGAGGGTGCATTGGAAAAGGAATACAAAGGAGAATAAAGAACATGGACATGAGTAAAGTGTATGAATCGTGGCCAGCGAATCACAAGGGAGATTCCAATCCCAACCCGAAGATTATAAAGTTGGGAAAGAAAATCACGGATGTGGTAGCTCATAAGCTGAAGGGCGTTACGGCCCAAGACCCAGAGTATTGGGGGCTGGCTGAGATTATTACAGAGGAGATGGCGGATGTGGCCCTCACGATGAAGGTGCGTGTCCCGTATACCTTTGCTGAGTTGTGTAAAATGAACCATATCGATTCAGCAGGAGAGGCCAAATTTCAGAAGCTTTTGGACGATATGAGTTACGTGGGACTTCTGGAATATGATTATGGTTATCACTATGACCACAACGGAAGAACTCATGAGCAGACAGAGCGGAGATATATTCTGCCCATGTTTGTACCAGGTTCCGCAGAGTTGTTTAATATGGAGGAACTGCCAGACGGGAGCAATCCGCGGTTGAAGGACCATCCGGATGTGGCTTCCTTCTTTGAGCGCATGACCTATATCCCACTGGCTGGAATCACCCAGATGGTACCTCCTGGAGGCGCTGGGATTGGTATGCACGTCATCCCCGTTGAAAAGGCTATTTCCATGGAGAATCAGTCGGTGGATCTGGAGCATCTGTCCTACTGGCTGAAAAAGTATGAGGGGCACATCGGCGTAGGGCGCTGTAGTTGTCGCGCTTCTAGGAAGGTATTAGGTGACGGATGTGGAGATGACGATTATGGTTGGTGTATCGGCGTTGGAGATTTTGCGGATTACTGCCGTGAAACCAACAAGGGCCATGATATTACCTATGAAGAGGCTATGGCGATTCTGCAGCGGGCCGAGGATAACGGATTTGTTCATCAAATCACCAATATCGACGGGGAAAACAAGATTTTCGGCATCTGCAATTGTAACGTAAATATCTGCAATGCACTACGTACCTCACAGTTGTTTAACACTCCTAACATGTCTCGCTCTGCCTATGTGGCTCATGTGGACAAGGAAAAATGCGTTGCATGTGGCCGCTGCGTGGAGTACTGCCCAGCTGGTGCACTACAGTTGGGACAGAAGCTTTGCACCAAGGATGGGAAAGAAGTAAAGTATCCGCGTCAGGAGCTTCCAGATGCAAAGAAATGGGGTCCAGATAAATGGGATCCAAATTATCGTGACAATAACCGTATCAACTGTCACGATACGGGAACGTCCCCATGCAAAACTGCCTGTCCAGCACATATTGCGGTACAAGGTTACCTGAAAAAGGCGGCTCAGGGAAAGTATACAGAGGCCCTTGCTCTGATTAAGAAGCAAAACCCATTCCCAGCCGTGTGTGGTCGTATCTGCAACAGGGCGTGTGAAAGCGCTTGCACGCGCGGAACGATTGACCAGGCTGTGGCTATCGATGCTGTCAAGAAGTTTATTGCTGAGCAGGATCTAAAAGCCGAGCACAGATACATTCCGCCTGTGGTGATTCCAGCCAGCATTCATATGCAGCGTTTTAAAGAAAAGATTGCAATCATCGGAGGCGGTCCTGCTGGTCTTTCTGCAGCCTACTATCTAGCGGAGAGAGGATATTATCCGACAGTATTTGAGAAAAATGAAAAGCCCGGCGGAATGCTGCAATATGGAATTCCCTCTTACAAGTTGGAAAAAGATGTGGTCGAGGCAGAGATTGATATCATGCGCGAAATGGGCGTTGAGATTAAAACCGGCGTTGAGGTAGGCAAAGACGTGACTCTGGATGAGCTACGTGCACAAGGCTACAAGGCGTTCTATATTGCCATCGGCTGTAGCGGTGGACGTAGGCCTGGCGTCGCTAATGACACAGCAGAGGGTACGATGACAGCCCTTGATTACTTGAAAGAGGCAAATACAGGAAATACCTCCTTTACTGGAAGAGTTGTAGTTGTCGGAGGCGGAAATGTCGCAATTGATGCATCCCGTGTCAGCATCCGAAGTGGTGCGGCCAAGGTAACAATGTTGTGCCTAGAGTCTGAGGCAGAGATGCCGGCCTCTAAGGAAGAAATTTCAGAGGCCACTGAAGACCACGTAGAAATAAAGTGCGGTTGGGGTCCAAAAGAAGTGCTCACCGAAAACGGCAAGGTTACTGGAATTGTATTTAAGCGGTGTACATCTGTCTTTGACGAGAACAAGCGCTTCCATCCTCTCTATGATGAAAATGACACAATCACCATTGAATGCGACCGAGTCATATTCGCAATAGGCCAGCAGATTATTTGGGGCGACCTTTTGAAGGGAACAAAAGTGGAATTCGGTCGTGGTAATGGTCCTGTGGCAGACCCACTTACATTCCAGACCGCAGAACCAGATATCTTTGTGGGCGGCGATGTCTATACTGGTCCCAAATTTGCGATTGATGCTATTGCACAGGGCCACTACGCTTCGGAATCTCTGCATAGGTACGTCCAAGGCGGTCACATGACAATCGGACGCAACCGCTGGGAGTTTATCGAACTTGACAAGGACAACATTTCTGTGAAGAGTTATGATAATTCTTCTCGCCAGATTGAGGGTACCAATCAAGCTATTGATGCAAAATCTTTCCGCGATGCGCATCTTACATTGACAGAGGAACAGGTAAAGATTGAGACCTCTCGTTGCTTGGGTTGTGGTGCAAGCATTGTCGATCCTAATAAGTGTATCGGCTGTGGTGTCTGTACGACCAAGTGCGCCTTTGATGCTATCACTCTCCACAGAGATCGCCCAGAGTGCACTAAGATGGTAAAATCAGAGGATAAGTTTAAGTATATTCTCCCTTATCAATTGAAGCGCGCGGCAAAGATTGCCGTCCATAAGAAAGGGTAACAGATGCACGAACTAGGAGTCGTATTCTATGTAATCCGCGATGTGAAAAAAGTAGCCGAGGAAAACAAGGTTGAGTCCGTGGAAACGGTAACCTTGGAAATTGGAGAGGTAAGTGGTGTAATCCATGATTACCTAATCGACTGCTGGAACTGGGCTGTGAAAAAGGAGCCTGTGATGGAACATGCCAAGCTCCTAATCGAGACGATTCCTGCGGTGACATATTGCGAAGATTGTGGCCGAGAATATGAGACGGTAAAATACGCTAAAATCTGCCCCTATTGTAAAAGCGAACATACCTATTTGCTTCGGGGCAATGAGTTTAACATCAAAGAGATTGGTGTAATCTAACCACTAGTTGTGGCCATGCGCAACCAAACAATCAGGCAGGGAAGAGCCGTTTTGGTTCCTCCCTGCCTTATTTTTAGAAAACAAGCATATTCTATCAAACTGCATTTTTGGGTTTTAGGACCATTGCTTTTTGCACCCTCAAGTATGAATAGTTGGCACAAATTTTTAATAGCGGGTGCTATACAAAATGAAATAGGCCTGCTACATTAAAACTTCTACTACACAAAACATTGTATTAAAGTTATCATCCAACTATGCAAAAAGATGTCCAGCTTCGACTTACACCAGATAAAGCTTTTGATGATATTGCACTTAGAAAGGCACTTGGAATAGATACGCAAAGACCATTTATCATTCTAAGAAGGTCCATTGATGCTAGGCGCAAAGACATAATGGTGGATTTAATATGCAGAATTGATCCAGAAGAGGAAGTTGTTTCTGGCATGAAACTGAAAGATGCCGATCCAACCAAGGGACAGTGTATAATCGTTGGAAGTGGACCTGCAGGTTTATTTTCTGCACTAACATTGCTAGAGCAGGGGATCAAGCCTATAGTGTTAGAACGCGGTAAGGATGTTCACACAAGAAAAATAGATATAGCAAAAATATCAACTCAGGGAATTGTAAGCTCAAATTCCAACTATAGCTTTGGAGAAGGTGGGGCGGGAACGTACTCAGATGGAAAGCTATATACTAGAAGTAAAAAGCGTGGTGAAAATTCTAAGGTGTTAGGAACACTGGTTCAATTTGGGGCTCCGCAGGAGATTCTTTTTGAAGCTCATCCACATATCGGTACGGATAAACTACCTAAGATAATAGAAAATATTCGAAATGCCATTATCTCTCATGGTGGCGAAGTTCTTTTTCAGCATCAAGTTAAAACCTTAATTATAAAAGATGGAGTATGCAAAGGTGTTATCGCTTGCGATGAACAAGGCGGTACTGAAAAGAAATTTGATGGTCCAGTGATTCTTGCCATTGGGAATGCGGCCAGAGATACATTTCAAACCTTGGTAGAGCAAGGAGTTAGTGTAGATGCCAAAGACATTGCCATGGGTGTGCGATTAGAGCATCCTCAGGTTTTGATTGACCAGATTCAGTACCATAGTCAAGATGGGCGTGGTCGATTTCTGCCGCCAGCCGAATACTCCTTCACCACTCAAGTTGACGTGGACGGACGACGCGTTGGCGTGTATACGTTTTGCATGTGTCCGGGCGGCTTCGTGGTCCCCGCGGCTTCTGGGCCCTGTCAAGTCGTCGTAAACGGCATGTCCCCAAGCAGTCGAGGGTCCAAATGGGCCAATAGTGGCATGGTTGTTGAGTTCCCCGCCACGGTCACTGGCTATGACCAATGTAGCCTTACTAACCCCTTACGCATGATGGAATTACAGCAACGCTTGGAGCTGGTTACATACCAAGCCGCCAACTGCTCTCAGCGCGCCCCCGCTCAACGCATGACCGATTTTTTGGCCCAACGAACCAGTCAAAACGTCGCACCCAGCAGCTACGCTCCCGGCCTAACCTGCGCCGACTTGCACGACGTTTTGCCCGATTTTACCTCCCGCGCGCTGTGCATTGCCCTGACCACATTCGCCCGTCACGCCCCTGGCTTTCTCACCCCCGACGCCACCCTAATCGGCACCGAAACACGCACGTCAAGCCCCATTCGCATCACTCGCGACCCACAAACGCTTCAAAGCATATCTACTCCTGGCCTATATCCATGTGGCGAGGGCGCCGGCTACGCCGGCGGTATTGTGAGCGCTGCTGTTGATGGTATTCGTTGTGCCTTATCCCTTGCCCAAACCTTCATCCCCATGTGCTGACATTTTTGCCCAAAGTGGCATGTAGGAGAAAATGGTTATTTGGCCAAGCAAAGTGGCATATTGTTGACACTTGTGGTAGTATTTATGGTACATTTTAAGTGGAGAATTTAGGAGGTACATTATGGCTGAAAAAGAAGCTCCTGTTGAAAAAGAAAAAAAGGAAGTTAAAGACATCCATGAGCTAGTCTTTGTCGAGGGCAAGGGCTGGGCTGTTAGACGTCAGGGCAGTGATAAGGTCATCAAGTATTTTAAGACAAAGGTGGAAGGGACCGAATATATTGTTAAGGTTTCTGGAAATCAGGGAACCAAGGTTGTCATCCGCCTGAAGAATGGTAAGTTCCAAAAGTTTGACAACGCAATGAGGGCTCTATCCTATGCAAAGGCCTCTAAGGAAGAGGAATAATTATATTCCAAAGAATTAGCAAAAACAGGAAATCTCCAATTGAACCATCTCTTAACTGTTGGGATGGTTCTTTTTTTGAACTTTTTGATGATGGTTTGCATTGTTAAAACAAAAAATTACTAAATTTTGTAAATTTTAGTAAAAATATTTGCAATTAAGCGCATAACATGATACTCTAGAAGTAGGTTATGTGGGTTATGCAATAGGTTTTTCTCTCCACCCCAATCCTGAAAGCTACGGCATTCCCCACAAAACCATTTTTTGTTTTCATGTAGACAAAACCTTATTTCTAAGTTAACATCTAATTCAGCGGGCGTGTAACTCAGTGGGAGAGTGCCACCTTCACACGGTGGAAGTCGTTGGTTCAAACCCAATCGCGCCTAACAAACAGACCACCCTTTGGGTGGTTTTTTATTAGTTTCTCTGAATCAAGGAAAAACATAACAATTCAACATATTGAAATATTCAAAGGCAGAGTGAGGCACATGGGAATATTATGTTTTATCAGATGACTAATGGACTGAAAGCTAAAATCTTATTAAAGATATTTTTCAAAATGATTTGTATTTTTCGCTTAGGAATCGGTATTATGTAAAACAGTAAGCTTAATCTAAGAAGGAGCAGAAATGCGATAAACTTGATAAGCAGTTATTAGAAGAAAAGATAGTAGTCTATTTGGATAATGAAACAATTGAACAGCAGATGAAGAGGTACATTATTCAGGCTTTTAGAATATTTTATTGACTATGCTAAAAATTGGGATTGGAAGGGTACTTTTTGAATGATTTAATATTATTAAACATGAGATAATTCCGAATTCGGTATAAAAATGACAGGGAGTGTTAATTCATGGGATTTACTGAAGATTTAGTTTTGCGAACTAAGAAACTTGCAAAAGATGTGGATAATATACATTTTACTTTTGATGGTTATATCTATAATCCTTTGCAATATGCTTGGGATATGCATAGGGTATACCTTGAAAGATATGTGAAGCCAACAAGCCAGATTTTGTTGCTTGGAATGAATCCTGGTCCGTTTGGGATGATGCAGACTGGAGTCCCATTTGGAGAGGTTAATGCCGTTAGGGATTACTTGAAGTTGGATTTGCCAGTTGGAAGACCTATGAGGGAGCATCCAGGCAGGCCAGTGCTTGGGATGGATATTAAAAGGTCAGAAATAAGTGGAAAAAGACTATGGGGCTTGATTCAGAATCTTTGGCCAAAGGCGGATGATTTTTTTGAATCTCACTGTGTGTTCAATTACTGTCCCTTGGGTTTTTTGGATGGGGGAAAGACTGCAAAAAATATAACACCAGACCATCTTCCAAGGGATGAAAGATCTGAATTAGAGGCAATCTGTGATTCTTACCTAGAAGACATAATAGGGATGATTAAGCCGAAGGCTTTAATCGGAGTTGGAAAATATGCTCAAGAAAAGTTAGAGTATGTTAATGAGGATGGTCAGCGAATTGTATCTTCGATAATTCATCCAAGTCCTGGAAACCCACAGGCAAACAAGGATTGGAACGGAAAGACTATTACAAAAATGAAGGAGCTTGGACTATGGTCTTGAAGGCTTTTGCGAAAGTTAATTGGCACTTGGCAGTCGGAAAAAGAAGAAATGATGGTTATCACCCAATTGCATCGGTGTTTCAAACGTGCTCGACCTTTGATGTTATTGATGTAAGGGTGGGGGAGGGGCCCTTTTCAGTGAATGTTAGTGGGCTTGAAGCGGTATGCCCAAAAGGGAGTTCAACGCTGGAAAAGGCTGCCTTGATTTGGAGACAGGAGACAGGTTTTGACAGGTCGCTAATAATTGAGATTCGGAAGAGAATTCCTAGTCAGGCGGGTTTGGGTGGCGGGTCGTCGGACGCAGCGGCGCTTCTTCGTTTTTTGAATGGTCTTAGGGAAAGGCCGCTTGATACTAAGAGGATGATTGAGATTGCCCTGAGGGTTGGTTGCGATGTGCCATTTTTTGTTGTGGGGTGTAGGGCGGCATTGGTGAGTGGACTTGGCGAGATTGTTCGACCAATTAGGGCTAGAACTGACCTTAGCGGTTTTATTTTGGTCACTCAGGGGGAGAAGACTAGCACAAAAGAGGCCTATGATGCCCTAGATAGAAGGACTTGCATTCCCGAGCTTGATAATTTAGATGAACTTGAAAAAATTTACAATTTGCCAGTTTCGAAGTGGTCATTTCGAAATGACTTTGACTTGGTTAATAAGAAGCCTGACGTAAAACTGGAAGAGGGGCAGAAGCTTCTTTTAACTGGCAGTGGTAGCTGCCATGTTCTTGTTAGTGATAAGGATGTCACTAATGTAGACGTTAGTGATTTTGCAAACTGTCCAGATAAGGTGAAGGCGATAAGGGTGACTTTTTAAATTAAAAAAATGCAGGCCGTGGTAGAATCGAACTACCATAACCGGAGCCAAAACCCGGTGCCCTAGCCATTGGGCTAACGGCCTAAAAGACTTATGAATACTACATTAAGAATGCTAGTAAGGTCAACAGCTTTCGAAGAATTGAGCTTCGAAAGCTGAGACCTTGAACCTTATCTTAGGGAGAAAGTTACGCTAACTTCTATTTCGGAAGTAAGAACACCAGTAGGTGTTTGGGTGTCATAGGAAACTTCTGCGGCTGCGATAGTGTCAACAGCCTCTTCTGCGTAAAGGCGAGCGAAGTTAGTACTTGAGAAATTGACGAAACCTTCAGTAATTGAGATTGGCTGAGAGAGGGTAAGACCAGCTTGGTCGGCATACAGTCGGGCTTTGTTCAGGGCATCCTGATAGGCACGTTCACGAGCAATGTCGCTGGCAATTTGTCTTTGAGATGAGTCGAAGCTGACATTATAGAAAGAAATGCCGTTAATCTTGCTACCAAGGTCATCTGCAAGAGTCGGGAACTGGTCAATGTTTTTCATTGTGACATAGACAGTTTGGCTAACTTCCTCGCCGTCTTTGACCTGAACTTGCTTATCATAGTCCCAGTGATAAGATGAGCTAAAGTTAAGAGCGGTTGTGGAAATGTCGCCTTCCTCTATGCCGTGTGCCTTGAGAATGTCTAGTATTTCTGCCATCTTTTTGTTCGTTAGCTGCTGAGCTTCTGAGGTAGTGTCGGCAGTTTCTCTGACATTGATGCTGAACTTAACTATGTCTGCATCAAGAGAGACAACGCCAGTTCCGGTTACGGAAACTGTTGTCTGGGATGTTGCATTGTTCAGTGTTGAACAGGAAGAGAGTGCAAGGGCGGTAATTAGAAGCGCCGAAATGATAGTCAGATTTTTAAGAAGTTTTTGTTTCATGTGGTTATCTCCTTGTTTTTATGTTTAGCTTTGCACCGGTCTTTTGGGCCGCTACAAGTATGTGATTTATTGTTATTGCAGATTCAGTTTGATGGCTTATAGCTTGGGCCTGATTTAGAATTGTTTCGATTGCTGCGCAAGATAAGCCATCAAAAGCAGTAACTAGGCTTTGTTTGTCCAAATCAGGTGAAAGATTTTTCCCCTTTGTGTAGATGTCAATTAGTTGGGCTCTGGTAGAAGCGTCTGGATTTTCAATTGTGTATTTTAGGTCAAAGCGCCCAGGACGAATTAGGGCTGGGTCTAGAGATGCATAGGAGTTTGTGGCCGCTATGACCATCAGGCCGTTGTTTGGTAGAAAACCATCCATTTCGTTGAGCATGGTGGTAATAATTCTATTATTTTCCTTATCTATTCCAGTTCCTGCGTAGTTTCTTCGTTCGCCGATGCTATCGAACTCGTCTATGAAAATGATGCAAGGTTTGCGACGTGAGGCCTTGGAGAAGAGCATTTTGATTTTGCGGGCTCCCATGCTCATAAGGGCGCTTTGAAAGTCAGCGCCTTTGGTGGCGATGAAGTTGACGTGGGTTTCCTGAGCAAGGGCCTTGGCGAAGAGGGTTTTGCCGTTGCCGGGTGGCCCTTCTAGGATGACGCCCTTGACTTGACGTAGTCCTTTGCCTGAGTAGGCGCTGGGTTTTTTGAGGATGTCGGCAAGAAAGAGCATGTCAGTCTTTACATTGTCCATGCCGGCAATGTCGGAAAAGTGGACGCCGGTGTTATGGACGACTTTGAATGTGTTGTGGCTGTAGCTTATTAGCTTATAGATTCCAAAGCCTATGGCGATAAAGAAGACGGCATCGAAAATTATGTCCAAAATGGTGTTTATCGAGGTGCTTTCGGTAGTTGTGACTTGGGCGCCGGCTTGGAGAAGTCTTTCTTTAAGGTTTGGAGAGTCGGGGTTGTCTGTGACAAAGATGCCTTCTTCTGTGGTAAATTCGATGCAATCTTCTTTGATGTTGGCTGTGACGATGCTTTTATCTTCGAGTGCTTGCAAGAACGCATTATAGTTTTTGTAGTTTTCTTTAGTCGCTAATTTGCTTGTCTCGGTGCTTAAGCCAGAACCAGAGAATAGACTGTCAATGCTAATAATACCAGCTAAATCTAGCGCAAGTGCTACAACGATGGTTAAGACTAATACTAGTAGCACTACTTTGAGTATTCGCCTAAAGTTAGAGTTTGTGTTCGAATTGTGGTAAGGCTTGTTAGTTGGCTTTTCTTTCATTTTGAGACTCTCTCCTATAAATCTCCTTTGTAAATAATACTAAAAATTACGGATACGTCAAATTTGGGCTTATCTCTTGATTACCATTGCATGCAAGTGGGATTTTCTTCAAAAATGGTAAAATAGTGACGTAATAATAAACCGCCATGTAAAGTCAAGATTACAAAACAATAGAAAATCTAGGGCGATTGCAAAGTCATTAATTTTTGTTAAAACAATAAAAAAATGAAGTTTTTTATGTTTTTAACATTCAATTTCATT
>X301_European_Hare__coassemble_1096_pt1 | contig 20353 bp, 14 predicted proteins | sample X301_European_Hare__metabat2_high_PE_015 | metagenome-assembled genome bin X301_European_Hare
ATGTGATAAAAAATATCACAATTTGTTTTTTTAAAGACATTTTGTGTAAAGTCTAGCCTCAGCAGACTCTAATATGGTACCACAGGTGGGGCTTGCCACCTAGGGTGGAGTTTGCTACCTAAGGGGAATGAACTGGCTAGAAGAGGGCCATGGTGGCTATGGTTAGATAAAGCAGAAGGGAAAGCGCATCTACGATAGTGGTGATAAACGGACTTGCCATGACAGCGGGGTCAAGGCCAAGGCGTTTGGCCAAAATAGGAAGGGTGCAACCGATAAGTTTGGCAATGACCACAGTCAGGGCCATGGTTAGGCTGACGACAAGGGCGACTAGGACAAAGGGGTAGGTGGTGGCCTGAGCCATGTTGCCAAATAGGAGTCCGTCGATTAGCATAACTTTGGCAAAACAGACAATACCAAGGCCTAGGCCGCACATTAGGGCGGTCAAGAATTCCTTGAGAAGGACTCGGCCAATGTCTTTAAAGTCAACTTCGCCTAGTGAAATTGCTCGGATGACTGTGACCGAAGACTGCGAGCCCGAGTTTCCGCCGGTGTCCATAAGCATAGGGATAAAGGCTGTCAGGATAACCATTTGTGCTAAGGCATTTTCGAATTTAGTGATAATCAGGCCGGTGAACGTGGCCGAAACCATCAGAATCATCAGCCAAGGGAAGCGGTTCTTAAACAGTTCCAATGGTGATGTTTTAAGATAAGGTTTTTCGTACGGGGTCTGGGCCGACATGATTGTGATATCTTCCGTCGCCTCGCGTTCCATAACGTCCATCGCGTCGTCGAACGTGATAATTCCAACCATGCGATTGTCGCTGTTGACCACCGGCAAGGCCATGAAATTGTACTTCGACATCTGCTTGGCCACCTCTTCCTGGTCCATCATCGTGCTAACCGTGATAACATTCGTCGTCATCAACGTCGTGACCAGCGCACTTTGGTCCTGCGCCAGCATCAGGTCCTTGGCCGACACTAGGCCTAGAATCCGATTGAACTTCGAAAGTACGTACATCGTGTAAATTGTCTCTTTATTCACGCCCGTTTCACGAATCCGCTCGAAGGCCTGACTGACCGTCATCTCGGGGGACAGGGACACGTACTCGGTCGTCATTATGGATCCAGCCGAGTTCTCTGGGAACTGTAAAATCTCGTTAATTAACTTTCTGCGGTCGGGAGTAACTAGTTCAAGTATCCTACTTACAACATTCGCCGGCATTTCTTCGACAATATCAGCAGCATCATCGACATAGAGCTCGTCCATAACCTGTTTAAGTTCTGTGTCCGAGAAGCCCTTTATCAGCAGTTCCTGTTTGTCTGGGTCCATTTCGACGAACGTGTCGGCGGCCAAGGCCTTTGGAAGGAGGCGAAACATGATTGGTAGTTGCTCCTCTGAGAGCTCGTCGAATATCGCGGCGATATCTGACGGGTTCATTGTGGCTAGGACCTCTTTGACGGTGGGATATTTTTTATTTTCAACCAAAACTTTCAATGTGTCTTCAACACTAACATTATGTTGTGCCATAATTTAATTCTCCCTGACATACCTGACAGTTTCAGAGTTGGCTGATTATCGTTGCAGATTATTTTCTTGGACTTTTTTAGAGTTTGTTTGCGCAGAACTTTAGTTTTAGCGTTGATTTACGGAGGACTCTAAATTAGGTACAGGGTCGGAATCTGCTAACAATCTACTACCAGCTTCCATGACAGGTCCTCCTTAATAATAAAATCAAAGGGTCTACACCCAAGTACTTATTTTAGCAAGTAAAAGCCTGTCTTTCAATACTCATTTTCAATGCTGTAGTGCATGCTACAGGCAAAGGCAGGAGGGGAGATGTCAAAGGACTCGGGCTTGAGGGATGGGGGAATTTGTCGCTTGGGAGGCGACCAAAAAGGGGTGGAAGTGGTGTATTATGGGGGTGTGTAACGAGGGAGGAAATGTGAAGACGATTACAGTGAAAGGTGTTGGAACGGCGAGGGTGCGGCCGGATTGGGTGGTTTTGACGATGGATGTTGGGGCGACGAGGGAATTTTATGAGGCGGCGATGCGGGAGGCGAATCGTGGGGTTGAGCGACTACAAGATGCGATTGTTGGGGCGGGGTTTGAGAGGACGGATTTGAAGACGAGGAGGTTCGATGTGGACACGCAGTATGAGAATCGGAAGAATAGATATGGGGATTATGATAGGGTATTTCTTGGTTACAAATGTAGTTATAATCTTTCGCTTAGCTTTGATTTTGAGATGGAGCGCCTAGGGGATGTGTTGGCGGAGATTGCTGAGTGTGGAGCAAAGCCGGAGCTTCGCATTAGTTTTACGGTGAAAAACCCAGCGAGGGTTGGGGAGGAGATTTTGCGAAGTGCGACTGAAAATGCTAGGCAGAAGGCGGAGATTTTGTGTGCTGCTTCGGGAGTGAAACTTGGAGAGATTGTTTCTATTGATTATAATTGGGGTGAGATAAATATTGAATCTAGGACGCGTTTTGATGCTCCAAATGAGGGTGTGTTCCTTAGCACGAGCATGCCAGATATTGAGCCTGAGGATATTGATGCGTGCGATTCGGTGACCTTCGTATGGGGGATTGAGTAGGTAAAGTGGGTGCAGGGGGAGCAGATATAAGTGGAGTAGATATAAGGAGTTTGAGCCTTGAAAGGAGGTTGTAGGCATGATTGGAGCAATTGTAGGAGATATTGTTGGGTCGAGATTTGAGTTTCATAATCACAAAAGTAAGGAGTTCGAGTTGTTTGTGCCCAATTGTAGGCCTACAGATGATTCTGTTATGACGTTGGCAGTAGCCAAGGCGCTTGTTTCCTGCAATGGGGAATTAGATGATCTTTGTAGTGTTAGAGAGAAGGCAATATATTGGATGCAAACAGTTGGGCGGCATTATCCACGCTGTGGGTATGGAAGGTCATTTTTTAGATGGATATTTTCATTAAGTCCTGAGCCATACGAAAGTTACGGAAATGGATCAGCTATGAGGGTTAGTTCTTGCGCCTTTGCTGCTAGAAGCCTGGAACAGGCGAAGGCGCTTTCTAAAGCGGTAACGGAGGTAACACACAATCATCCGGAGGGTATTAAGGGGGCGGAGGCTACAACTGTAGCAATTTATCTTGCCAAAACTGGCAGTAGCTTAGAGCAGATTCGTAGGGAAATTAATGAAAACTATTATCCTCTTGATTTTACTCTTGATGATATTAGAGGGTCTTATCGTTTCAGCTCAAGGTGTCAAGATTCTGTGCCTCAGGCAATTGAGGCATTTTTGGAGTCTACTGATTTTGAGGATGCAATAAGAAATGCAGTTTCTATCGGCGGGGATAGCGATACTTTGGCAGCAATTGCTGGTTCAATAGCTGAGGCTTTCTATGGTGTTCCAGATGATATTCGGAAGAAGGCGGAGAGTTATCTGAATTCTGAACTTTTGGGGATTTTGAGAGAGTTTGAAGGTTATTATGGGGAAGTGTTGAATTGAAAAATTGAATGCGGGTTTTGACTGGGTTTTGAATGGTTTTTCCATTTTCTCAACTGCGTTCTCCCATTTCTGATGTCCTGATGCTTAGTGCTGGCAATTATTTCTTCATTCATCTGTCTGCTTAGAAGGCCTAAGTATAGGTCTTAATATATTAAAGGTTCGGGAAGAGTTGTTGACATAGACGTCATGGTGGTGTACAATCAATACCAAGTAAACCAGTAGGTTTAGTAGATTTTAATTCGAACTGCAAGCTTTGAACCTGCAAGGGAGAGGACCATGGCAAAAATTTATGAAAAGATTACGGAATTAATCGGGAATACGCCGCTTTTGAAAGTTGGCAATTACAGCAAAGCTAACGATTTAGATGCGACTATTTTGGTGAAGCTGGAGTATTTCAATCCTGCAGGGAGCGTGAAAGACCGCATTGCATTGGCAATGATTGAGGACGCTGAAAAACGTGGACTACTGACGGCAGATTCTGTGATTATCGAGCCTACAAGTGGAAATACTGGCATTGGACTGGCCGCGGTGGCGGCATCTAGAGGCTATAAGACTATCCTGACCATGCCAGAAACAATGAGCGTGGAGCGTCGGAACTTGCTTAAGGCATACGGAGCGCAAATTGTTTTAACGGAAGGGTCTAAGGGTATGAAGGGCGCCGTTGACAAGGCCGATGAACTTGCAAAAGAGACGCCGAACAGCTTTATCCCAGGCCAGTTCGTGAACCCAGCGAATCCTGCGATTCACAGAGCTACTACGGGTCCAGAAATATGGAATGACACTGACGGAAAAGTTGATATTTTTGTTGCGGGTGTTGGAACGGGCGGAACCCTAACTGGAGTTGGTGAGTATCTTAAAGAGAAAAATCCAAATGTTAAGGTTGTGGCTGTAGAGCCAGCAAAGTCGCCAGTTTTGTCGAAGGGTACTGCCGGACCTCATGGGATTCAGGGGATTGGTGCAAATTTTGTCCCTCAAATTCTTAACACAAAAATCTATGATGAGATTGTAACGGCCCTAGAATCTGATGCCTATGCTGCAGCCAAGGCATTGGCTAGAACTGAGGGGGTGTTGGTTGGTATTTCATCTGGAGCTGCACTTCATGTGGCAACTGAACTTGCCAAACGGCCTGAGAATAAGGGAAAGACAATTGTCGTGCTTTTGCCTGATACTGGGGATAGGTATCTGTCGACACCTCTGTTTCAAGACTGAGAAGTAGTGGGCGATGGACTTGTCGTATATTTTTAGGGTGCCTGCCGTTTTGGCAGGCATTTTAATCTACGCAGAATTTAGTAATAGTTAAGTTTAGAGTATGGGAGGATTTAGCATGAGAATTTCGACTAGGGGGCGATATGCGTTGTGTGTAATGGTGGACCTAGCGCAGCACTATCAAGATGGCTATATTTCACTAAAGGATATTGCCTCACGGCAAGGGATTTCAAAAAAATACCTAGAACAGATAATAGCCTTGCTCAATCGGCCCAACTTTCTAATAACCGCCCGCGGTTCTATGGGTGGCTACATGTTAGCCCGTAGTCCAGAGCACTTTACTGTTGCTGAAATTTTGGAACTGGCTGAGGGGAGTTTTGCCCCAGTTTCCATGATAGACAACTCAAAGGCTAAAGAACCTGTTACCTCTAGCCTTGCTCCTGCGGCAGATAGTCAGTTACTATTTGTTTGGCAGGGTCTATTTGATGTAATAAGCAATTACCTTTCCGGAATCACTTTACAAGATATCATCCAACATCAAAGCGAGAGCTTTAATTACATGATTTGATTTAGTAAGGCCTTCAATGCTAGCAAGACCCCTGGCCTATCGCACCACTTAAAGTCCCCAAGGCTATTTAAAGTCACTTGTGGCCAGTTTTATCCTAGCATCTCCTTTAACTGCTGCTTCGTATTTTCCAGCGCATCCCCATACTGGGCATCCATTTTCTTTAGATTTTGGCTAATTAACTGTGAGTACTGTGCCTGATTCACCCCTTCTGGGTTACTTTCCATCGCCTGTTGGATTTGCGCCTGCATCCTATCCACAAAGGCCTGTTTCGCCTGCGTGTACTGGTCCATAAAAGACCCAATCTGATTCATCAAATTCATAATCTGTGCATCAGAACCACTTGCTAGCGCTGCAAGGTCGCAAGTTCGCTGGAACCTAAGCTGATAAATATCGTCATTCGGAAGACTTATATTTGAAAGCAGCGTAGTAATTACCCCCTGCCTAACTAGCCTCCGCTCATTATCGTCATAAGAGCTAAACTTCGCCGCCACTACATCTAGATTCTGGTCCGAGTTATTCAAATACCCGCCCGCAAGCGCCATTCCCGCCTTAACCAGCGAATCATTTTTCAACTTTGTCTCATCAATCTCTATATCCTGAGTCTTCTCCAGCGCAATTTCCCATGCCGACTTAATTCTTGCCATCATAACCTCCAACTAAATATGCGCACACGCAGATAACACCCCACTGCATTAAGATACCAATTCTCCCCATTTCCGACAACCACCGCCGCCTAACCACAACCCAAAAACGCCCCAACGCCTCACTATTCCCCCACATCCCCGAAAATGCTATCATCTTTCCATGGAAAAACTTTACTACACCCAGCCCTACCTCACGCGCACAACTTGCACCGTCACCTCCGTCACTCACACTAGCACCGCCACCCTGGTCCAAACCGACCCCACCATCTTCTACCCCGAAGGCGGCGGACAAAGCGGCGACCGCGGCACCCTCGGCCCCTTTCCCGTTCTGGACACCCGCAAACAACCCGACGGCACATCCCTCCTCATTCTTCCACCATCCACCCCAATCAATCAGGCCGAGGTCTTTGACCAGACCCTAGACTGGAGTCATCGTTACAAATTTATGGTAATGCACACAGCCCAGCACCTTCTCTCGGCCCTGCTCTTTACCCATTTTCACATCGGCACCGTCTCTGTCCATCAGGGCGAGCAGTACCTTACCATTGAAACCGATAAAGCTGAAATTGACCCTGCCATTATTGAGCAGCTTATCCAACTTGCAAACACCGCCATCACCGAAAACCACAAAGTGCACTATCTGGAAATGTCCCATGAAGAAGCTCTTAACCTCCATATGCGCCGCTCCATCAAAGTCCAGGGTCCTGTCCGCATTGTCCAGATCGATGGCATTGACCGCATCGCCTGCGGTGGTGTCCACGTAGCATCTACCCTCGAAATAGGCCTAATCTACTGCCTCTCGCACGAGCAAATCCGCGGCCACGTCCGCCTCTATTTTTGCTGTGGCCAAGACGCAGTCTCCAACCTCCTCTCAGAGCATAAAATCCTCCATAGCCTAACCTCCACCCTCAGTTGCAGCCCTTCCGACCTTCCCACCAAAATTACATCACTTCAGACCCAACTCTCCCAGGCAAAAACCATAGCCGCACACTCCCAGCGCCAACTTGCTGTTTACCAAATTACCCAGTTGCTTATCTCCGACCTTTGCCTCATCCAAACCGAGGCCGACACAGACCTTCAGCCCTACGCACAAGCCGCAAATTCCTTTGCTGATTTGGCCCTTCTCTGTCTCTCCCCCTCAACTGATGGTAGTACAACCAAATGGCTTATCGCCATCAAAGGCAAGTACAGCCAAATCAACTTCAATTCACAAATCCGCCCTCTATTGCAAAAGATCAACGCCAAAGGCGGTGGCAAAACCCCCATTTTCCAAGGCATTGCCTCCAATCCAGAACCTTCAGAGCTTGCCAAGTTCGTTGATGCCCTTCGTAGCGTCATCAGTGCTATCACATCCTAGCATCAAAAAGAGAGGAGGTGGAGCCAAGGGACTCGGCATTTTGGGTGATGATGGGGAGGGGTTAGAAGAGTTTTTCGATTTCGACGACTATGTCGTGTGGTTGGGGGATGGTGAGGCGTTCTAGGTCTTTGGAGAAGGGGATGGGGGTGTTTTTGCCGGCGAATTGTAGGATGGGGGATTTGAGGGAGCGGAAGGTGGCGGTGTCTTGGCAGATGGCGGCGCAGATTTGGGCGTTGATGCCGCCGATGCCGTTGGGGTCTTGTAGGAGGACGGCGCGGCCGGTTTTGCGGACTTGGTGAAGGATGGTGGGTGTGTCTAGAGGGTTGAGGGTGCGCAGGTCGATGACGGTGGAGTCGATGCCGCGTTCGTGGAGGAGTTCGGAGACGTGCAGCGCGGTGATGACGGCGTGGGAGTAGGAGATAATCGTTAGGTCCTGGCCGCTACCAATGACGCGGGCTTTGCCGATGGGGACGGGGGTGGGGGAGATTTCGCCGTCGAGGGGGTAGAGTAGTTTGTGCTCGAAGAAGAGGACGGGGTTGTTGTCACGAATGGAGGCACGCAGTAGGTGGTAGGCGTCGGAAGGGTTGGAGGGGGCGACGAGTTTAAGTCCTGTGCCATTAAGGAATAAGCCCTCGGGGCTTTGTGTGTGCTGGGCTCCGTGGCCGGTGCCGCTACCTTCGGGGAGGCGGACGGTGATGGGGCAACAGAACTGGCCGCCACTCATGAAGTGGGTTTTGGCCGCGTGGTTGACGATTGGGTCAAACACTAAGGTGAAGAAGTCGGCATACATGATTTCGACGATTGGGCGAAGGCCCATCATGGCGGCGCCGACGGCCATGCCGGTAAAGCCCTCTTCAGAGACAGGGGTGTCGATGACTTGGTCGGGGTGGTCTTTCCAAAGGCCTTCGGTGACTTTGAAGCAGCCGCCGTAGACGCCAATGTCCTCGCCAAAAAGGACTACGTTTTTGTCGGCGGTCATTTCGTCGGAAATGGCCTTTCTGATGGCTTCGCGAAATGTCACTGGCGGGCCTCCTGGGGTGCGTAAACTAGGTTTTCTACTTCGCTGACGGAGAGTTTGTCGGATGCCTGTTTGAGGGCTAAGTCAGCCTGCTCTTCTATGAAGGATTGGCATTCTTGATGAATTTTTTCTATTTCTTCGGCCGTTGCGTAGCCGCCTTGAATGATTTTATTCTCAAACAGGGTAATGGGGTCTTTTTCAAGCCACATTTTCTCTTCTTCTGCTGTGCGGTAGAGTTTGCGGTCACTTCTAGAGTGGCCTTTGAAGCGGTAGGTCATTACCTCTAGAAGATAGGGGCCATTACCAGAGCGGATGTAGGATGTAGCTTCTAGTACTGCTTGGTAGACTGCCTGGAAATCGTTGCCATCTACGGTTTTGCTTGGAATGTTGTAGGATGCCCCGCGCTGGGCGATTTGGTCAATGCTGATCATTTTGTCGCTAGGGGCTGACATGCCATAAAGGTTGTTTTCACAGTAAAACAGGACGGGGAGTTTCCAGATGGAGGCGATATTCATTGACTCGTGTACGCTACCGCGACTAGAGGCGCCATCACCGAAGATGGCAACGCTTATGTTTTTCACTGGAATAGGCGGTAGGTCCTTGGGGTTCTGGGTAGTTGAGGTTGCAAAGGAGGCGCTTCCGACTGAGATAAACTTTTGATAGAAGGCTATGCCAGTTGCAAGAGGGACCCCAGAGCCGACAACGGCGGAAGAGCCTAGGTTGCACTTTTCTTTATCTGGCATGTGCATGCTTCCACCTAAGCCTTTGGCAAGACCATGTCTAGAGCCAAAAAGTTCAGCAAACATGGCGGCGGGGTTTGAGCCTTTACATATGGAAAAGCCGTGACACCTGTGTGTAGGGACTATCCAGTCTTCTGGTTCTAGGGCTAGACAAAGGCCAGCTTGGGCGGCTTCTTGACCATTGGCTAGGTGTGTAGTCCCATGCACTAGGCCAGCTTTGAAAAGCTGCTCGGTTTTCTCTTCGAAGATGCGCGAGTTCAACATTAGCCTAAGTGCATGAAGGCTAAGGTCCTTGCCAAGGGCCGCAATGTCTGTGGGGGCAGTGTTCGGAGTTGTAGTGTTTACAGTTGCACTGTTTACAGTTGTACTGTTTATAGTTGTGGTGTTCTCGTTCACAGCAAGCAGTCAAGGTCAATTTCAGCGACGATGGCAGGCATGGAGCAACCCCAACTTTCTAGGACTGCTGGATGGACCTCGCCAAAGATGCCGACCTTGTTTCCTCCAACAATTATCTCTGCGCAGCGGCCTGGGATAAAACGTGGGTCGTTTTCAGGAGCGGCAAGAGTGTAGTCGTAACGCAAGAAATACATAAGCGTATTAACAAAACTATTTGCATCATTGAACGTTACAGAGCTATCGGCCGCCATAAAACCTAGGTTGTTGCGGGTAACAGTGCCACTGTTGGTGGAAGGTTCCAGGTAGGCAACCTTTCCAACCTCAAAAATCTTGTGAGGGTAGGTGGCATGGCCAGAGACACTTTCGCTTTCAAGAAGAGAGGGTATGATGGATGGTCTTACCGCCTCGAAGTTTTCGCTCATTGGGTTGGCAATCATAATGACCTTGTCCCCGCTGATGTGCATGTTGTCAACATATTCGCGGCGTGAGCCAAGATAGTTATAAATCATTTCCTGAAAACCCATACCAACCATAATGTCCTTTACCTTGCGGCCAAAGTCCTCGGCCGGTGTAAGCCGGCCTACAGTGAAGTCCTTAGGGATGGTCGGAGTGAAGTTTTCAAGCCCGTAGCCAATCATTACATCCTCGACGACGTCCACGGGGTGGAGAAAGTCGTTGCGGTATTCGGGGCAGGTGATGTGAATTGTGTCCCCGTCAGAGACGCTGAAGACGCCCATGCGTAGTAGTGCGTCCTTGGCATCTTCGACCGAGATGTCTTCTCCTAGAACGTGGCGGATTTCGGCGAGAGTGCAGGATTGTGGGGTTTGGAAGTAGTATGGGACGGTGATTTCTGTTCCGAATTCGGTCATATATGGGTACACAACTTTGACTGGTTGGATTTCAAAGCCCATATCAGCCATGTCGACGGCCATAATCGAGGCGCAGAGTAGGATGTCTTTGAGGATTGGGCCAGACATTTCGATGAACAGGTTGTCGTCGCCAATTTCGACAGCACCGACGAAGGCACTATTGATAATTGGTGGCATGGACAGGGTTTTGCCGGCATCATCATAAAGGTATGGATAGACTGGCTTGTCCTTGATGATGTAACCATACTCCTGACCCTTGGGGTGCTTTTCCAAAATTTCACGAAGGGTCAAATCCTCTTCCATGTGAAGTGGCACAAAATGTGTCGTGTCAGGATTTGCGCCGTCGTAGTGGATGGGATACTGAATCAAATCATTTCGATAAATTCCCATTGCAATGGTGCGCCTCTTGCGACCGAAGTTAAAGCAAAGTTTTTCCTGACTTTGAATTAGTGTAAGTAGGTCGTCTTCAGTAACTGCCTTGCCCTTGGCAATAAAGCCGCAGGAAAACTCTCTTACCTCTTTGGCCCTTGGGCCGACGTGTAGTTCGTGGCCAGCACAATCTGCAGTGTAGCAATTGGAAGAGAAAAAGTCGTACTGCTTAATTTGTGGATTTTCGTAGTTTTTAAGCAACCTAGCCAGACCCATGGCGGACCACAGGTCGGGGCGGTTGGTGTCATTAAGCTCAATCTTAAAAACACCATTTACTGTATCATGCTCGTCAAGTTCCGCCTTGGCGCGGGGCAGGACTTGCTCTAGTTCTTCATCAGTATAATGTCTACCCAAAAGGCTGAATAGGAAGTTCTCTTTGGTCTCGAATTTAGGCATTACTTGCCCCTCCTTGTGCGAACGTTGTCGATGTTTGGAGTGAATAGGTCTCGGATATCGTTGATTCCTAGGTGCATCATAGCCATTCGGTCAATGCCAAGGCCCCATGCTAGGACGGGCTGGTCAATTCCAAGGCTCTTGGTAACTTCTGGTCGGAAGATGCCCGAACCGCCCATTTCGAACCACCCTAGTACTGGATGCTTGATGTGGATTTCAATCGATGGCTCAGTGAACGGGAAATAGCCAGGAACGTACTTGAAATCGGTGGCCCCAGCAATCTCCACGGCAAACATCTTTAGCAAGCCCAAAAGGTCCTTCAAATTCGCCTCTTTCCCAATGACAATTCCTTCCGTCTGATAGAAATCAGCCCCATGCTTGGCATCTACCTCATCAAATCGGAAGCAACGCACCACGCCGAAATACTTACCTGGGACCTTGGCCTTTGTCAGCTGGTGCGCCGACAGGACAGTACCCTGACTTCGCAAAATCTGCCGCCTTGTGAACTCGTGGTCAAACTTGTACTGCCACCCACGCGAACCCGTGTCCCCACCATTTTCATGCGCCCGTGCCACGTTGCTCAACCATGGCTCCTCAATTTCCTTGCAATGGCGGGGCTCTTTCACATAATACACGTCATGGATATCTCTGGCGCTATGGAACTGGGGCATGAACAGGGCATCGCCATTCCAAAACTCATTTTCCACCAATGGTCCATCGAATTCTTCAAAGCCGAGCGCGATGAGTTTGTCTTTTACCCATCGTATATAATCCGCATATGGGTTATGCCGTCCAGGAATGAGCCTCTGCACAGGGGCATCTAGTCCGTAGGGTCTGAAGTTGGACCCCTTCCAAGACCCGCTTGCAATAATCTGCGGCGTCAAAACTCCGATTTCCTCTCCGGTAATATTTGCCCTTAGTAGTGCCTCTTTTGCCTGTTCCCCAGTCGGTGTTAGCTTGTATGTGACTTCTTCTTTTTCTGCTACCTTATACGGCGAGTTGGCCGAGGCCCTTTTCTTAGACACCTTTGCCATCAGCGCTTTTTCTTTATCTGTCAACTCATCTTCGGTAATGGTGTTGTTGGGGCTATTTAGACCTTTTTGCAGCAGCCTCGCTGTTTCTTCAACTTCTTTTGGAAGTTCATTGTTTTTTATATACGCTTTATTTTCAGCGTTCATTGCACAGGTGCCAGCCTTTGAAAGGCTTCCGTACGCAGACCCTATGTCACTTTTTTCCAGTCCCAGTTTCTCTGCAATTTCTGGCAAGCTTAGTGGTTCTGATTGGCTTAATAACTTAAATATTTTCTGTGCGGGAGTGCCCTCACTAGCTTGGGTGCGCCCTAAGTCTGTCAGTTCATAGCTAACTACTGTTTTTCTTCCTGTTTCCTCAAGGCACTGTTTTGCACTCAGCCAGCTAAAGGCCTGATTGCACTGTCCGACCTTGTAGTCCAGTTCATTAACTATTCTATCTGCCGTTATGTCTTCTCCTGCCGCCACATGCCTTAGCAGTTTGACTTCTAGCGGGTGAAAATTCTTTACGTCTATATCCATTTTTCCACCTATGTTTAGATATGATACACCACAGTGTAAGTATCACAACTATATACTTTACCCTTAAAAAAGAAAAGGGCACCACACACTGTGTGATAAGTCCTGTGTGTGAGCCCAGTAATCAGTGAGTCTTTCTTCCTAACTCTTATATTTTGCGATTCTTCCGCCCTTGTGGTTGCTGTCAAAAATTCACAGCATTTTTCACAGGCTATTCTCTAAAAATGAACCAAGTGTAAAAGCAACACAACCATTTTGGGTGTTTTGGGAAAGTATTGAGGGTACACCTCAGTAGGAAGGAGGCACTTTCCCAGAATTTTAAAAATTACAATTCTGGGAACAAAAACCTTCCTAGAATTTGAAAAAATCAAATTCTGGGTAAAGTCATGCCAATCTTTGTGCGTATAGCAGTTAGATATCAGCGTTTTGGCTAGTTAAATAGGACCTTGCAACAACTTTAGATTGGTAATTTTCCCAGAATTTTAAAAATTACAATTCTAGGAACAAAAACCTTCCCAGAATTTGAAAAAATCAAATTCTGGGTAAAGTCATGCCCATCTTTGTGCATATAGCAGTTAGATATCAGCGTTTTGGCTAGTTAAATAGGACTTTGAGGCAACTTTAGATTGGTAATTTTCCCAGAATTTTAAAAATTACAATTCTGGGAACAAAAACCTTCCCAGAATTTAAAAAAAACAAATCCTGGGTAAAGCAAAGGTCAACCATGCATTCAGGGTAATCCATTTGAAGCATGCCTATGGAACTATTAACGTGGTTATGCGCCGAAGCCAATGGCTAGGCCAATGAGGTGAACAACTAGGGTGAGAAGCCAGGCGATTAGGCACTGCCATAGAACGACGGCGAGGGACCAGCCAGGGCCGAGCTCGCGGCGGATGGAGGCGATGGCGGCGATGCAGGGGGTGTAAAGGAGGCTGAAAATCAGCATGCAGACGGAGGTGAGGCTGGGAAGGGGGACACTAAAGAGCATTTGCATGGTAGAAACTACACTTTCTTTGGCCATAAAGCCGCTGACGAGTGAGGTGATTATCCGCCAGTCACCGAGGCCGACTGGGCGCATGATGGGAACCAACAGGCTGGCAATTGAGGCGAGGATGCTGGATTTAGAGTCGGTCACTAGGTTGAAATGAAAATCAAAACTTTTTAGGAACCAGACTATGATGGTGGCTATCAGGATGATAGAAAAGGCACGATGCAAGAAGTCTTTGGTTTTGTCCCATAAGAGCCGAAGGACGTTACCCGCTTGTGGCATGCGGTAGTTCGGAAGCTCCATGACGAACGGAACGGGCTCGCCCTTGAATAGGGTTTTCTTGAAGAGGAGTGCGACTAGGATGCCGACGAGGATACCAAGTAGGTACAGGCCAGTGACGAGAATCCAGCTTTGGCGAGGGAAGAGGGCGGCGGCGAAGAATCCAAGGATGGGGAGTTTTGCGGTGCAGGACATGAACGGGGTGAGAAGTATGGTCATGGTGCGGTCGCGTTGGCTGGGGAGGGTGCGGGTGGACATGACGGCAGGGACGGTGCAGCCGAAGCCGATGAGCATTGGGACGATGCTACGACCGGACAGGCCGATTTTGCGCAGGAGTTTGTCCATAACGAAGGCGACGCGGGCGATGTAACCGCTGTCTTCCAAAAGAGATAGGAAGAGGAACATCAAGACGATGATTGGGAGGAAGCTTAGGACGCTACCGACGCCTTGGAAGATTCCCTGAAGGACCAGACTTTGGATTACGGGGTTGACATTGAATCTTTGCATGGAGGCCTGAGCGAGGTTTTGAAGGGTGTCGATGCCGGCGGCGAGGAGGTCCTGAAGGAAGGGACCGATGCAGAAGAAGGTTAAGAAGAATACAAGGCCCATAATTAAGATGAAGACGGGGATGGCTGTGAATTTGCCGGTGAGGATGCTGTCTAGACGCTGGCTTCGAATACGTTCTTCGCTGACTCTAGGTTTTTTCACGCAGGCCTGGGTGACTTTGCGAATGTAGGCGTAGCGCATGTCGGCCATGGCGGCGTTACAATCTAGGCCGCGCTCGGTTTCCATTTGAAGGACGATGTGTTGGAGCATTTCCTGCTCGTTTTGGTCGAGTTTGAGTTTTTCGAGAATCAGGGTATCGGAGTCGATGATTTTGCTAGCAGCAAAGCGGGTTGGGATTTGTGCGGCCTGGGCATGGTCCTCGATTAGGTGAATGACGGCGTGAATACAGCGGTGGACCGCTCCGCCGTTGTCACCTGAGCTACAGAAGTCCTGCTTAAGTGGTTTTTCTTGGTTTTTGGCTATGTGGATTGCGTGCTTAATTAACTCGTCAACGCCTTGGTTCTTGGCGGCAGAAATTGGCACAACTGGGATGCCAAGCATGGCCTCCATTGCGTTAATGTCTACAGACCCTCCGTTTGCCGTCATCTCGTCCATCATGTTTAGTGCTAGCACCATGGGAATGTTTAGCTCCAAAAGTTGCATGGTTAGGTACAAGGAGCGGTCAATGCTGGTTATGTCTGCTATATTTATTATGCAGTGCGGTTTTTCATCTAGGATGAAATTGCGAGAAACTAGTTCTTCACTAGAATATGGGGACATGGAGTAGATGCCAGGTAAATCAGTCACTATGGCATTTTCATGACCTCGGATTTTGCCGTCCTTTCTGTCAACTGTAACTCCTGGGAAATTGCCGACGTGCTGGTTGGAGCCTGTTAGTTGGTTAAAAAGTGTTGTTTTCCCGCTATTTTGGTTGCCAACTAAGGCAAAGCGTAGGATTGTGCCTTCTGGTAGTGGGTTGCCGCTTCCCTTTTTGTGGTACTTGCCGTCCTCTCCAAGGCCGGGGTGGTCAATTTTCTGAGTGTATTTTACGTTGTCTTTTTTGTTGTCTACTGTGTTTTTGCGCTTTTGAGAGGTGGGCCTTGTAGTGGTTGAGTTTGAGTTGTTGGTGAGGTTTTCAGAGCCTGAGTTATTTGTAAGCTCGACCTCTATAGTTGCGGCTTCCGATGTTCTAAGTGTTAACTCATAGCCGTGGAGTCTAAACTCCATTGGGTCTCCCATTGGTGCCAACTTAATAAGTGTGATTTCTGCTCCTGGGATTATTCCCATGTCCAGAAAGTGTTGTCTTAGTGAACTATTGTCAGTGGTTTTTGTTGTTGTGGTGTCGCTAGACTTTGATGTTTTGTGATTGTTGAGTGGGGTTCTAGTGGTTTCGCTGGTAGCGGTTCCGCCAATTGTGGCTCCGCCAACGGATAGCACCTTTGCTGCTTGGCCTGGTTTTAACTGGTTCAGTTTCATTCTCTGCCTCTAGTGGTATGAGGGGTGGCTAGCATTGCTAAGTTCATACCAAGCAGAGATAGTAGCACAATGGAATATTCGATTAAAGTTGTTTAACTAAGTTTTTTTGAAAAAGCTTTGGAATTCGTGGACTTATTGAGGGCGTGCTACCATATTATTATTTATTGCCTAAGTCGAACCAATCTCAATCCAAGTTCTTGTCTGTTTCATTTTAAGCGGGAATATTCTGCGTAAGACTGCTTTCATATTGTTTTGTTAATCGAAGAAATGGAAAACGCGCCCAATATCATTGATGTTTTTTCGCAAATGTATTAGTTTACTAACGTTTTTATGGATAAGGAATTTTCTGAAGATAGATAGAGGTTTTAGAAAAAATGGCTACAGAATTGTCCAAGATGAGAAACATCGGAATTAGCGCACATATAGACTCTGGGAAGACAACCCTGAGTGAAAGAATTCTGTATTATTGCAACAGAATTCATGCCATACATGAGGTCCATGGAAAAGATGGTGTTGGAGCCACAATGGACAGCATGGATTTGGAAAGAGAAAGAGGAATAACCATTGCAAGTGCAGCGACAAGCGTACACTGGAAGGGGTATGAAATAAATTTGATTGACACTCCGGGCCATGTGGATTTTACCATCGAAGTTGAAAGATCACTAAGAGTGTTGGACGGAGCAATTTTGGTGCTGTGTTCAGTAGGTGGCGTTCAAAGCCAAAGCATCACAGTCGATAGACAGATGGATAGGTATAAGGTACCAAGAATTGCGTTTATCAATAAGTGCGACAGAGTCGGTGCAAACCCATATCGCGTCGTCAACCAAATGCGCGAAAAATTGCGCCTCAACGCCGTTCTGGTCGAACTCCCCATTGGCCTCGAAGACCACCTAGAGGGCGTCGTGGATTTGATAAACATGCGCGCAATCTACTTCGACGGACCCAACGGCAACCAGCTTCGCTACGAAGACGTCCCCTCGTCGATGCTTGAAGAGGCCCTTCAAAAACGTGAGGAACTAATCGAAAGCGCCTCTGACTTCGACGACGATATGATGAACATGGTCCTAGAAGGCGAAGAGCCCTCCGTCGAAATGATTGAAGCCGCCATCCGCAAAGGCACCCTGGCTCTGAAAATGTGCCCCGTCTTTGTCGGTTCGGCACACAAAAACAAAGGCATCCAGCCGCTTCTGGACGGCGTCACCAAATACCTCCCCGAACCGCGCGACGTCGTCAACAAGGCCATGGATCTGGACAACAACCAGGCCGAGGTCGTTCTTGACTCCGACGAAAATCGCATACCCGTCGTACTTGCATTCAAGCTCGAGGACGGACGCTACGGCCAACTTACCTATATTCGCGTTTACCAAGGCAAGCTCAAGAAAGGGGATGAGCTTTACAATACCAGAACTGGCAAAAAATTTAGAATTGGGCGTCTGATTAAGATGCACGCTTCAGAGATGGAAGACATAAACGAATGCGGAGCAGGTGAAATAGCTGCATTGTTCGGCATTGACTGTGCAAGCGGCGACACTTTCTGCGGCGCAGGACTTAGGTATGCAATGACATCGATGTTTGTACCAAACCCAGTTATTTCTTTGGCCATTTATCCAAAAGATAAGAAAAGCCAAGACAACATGAGTAAGGCGGTCAACCGCTTTATGAAAGAGGACCCGACCTTCCAGTGTTACGTTGACCCAGAAAGCAACCAGACCATCATTAAGGGCATGGGCGAGCTTCACTTGGATGTTTACGTAGAGCGAATGCGCCGCGAGTACAACTGTGATGTTACAGTTGGAGCTCCAGAGGTTGCCTACCGAGAGGCTATCACTCAAAGGGCTGAATTTAACTATACCCACAAAAAGCAAACTGGTGGAAGCGGTCAGTACGCTAGAGTCGCAGGCTACATTGAGCCGATTCTTCAGGATCCAGGTAGTGATGAGGAGCCTAAGGACTTTGAGTTTGTCAACGAGGTCAAGGGCGGTGCTATTCCTACTGAATATATTCCTTCTTGCGAAAAGGGTTTTATTGCCGCTATGAAGAAAGGCCCACAGCTTGACTTCCCAATTGTAGGCGTCAGAGTCTGTATCAACGATGGAGCATGGCACCCAGTGGACTCGTCTGATATGGCATTCCAGACAGCGGCCATTGCGGCTTTCAAAGAGGCGTTTGCCAAGGCCAAGCCGGCCATCTTGGAGCCGATTATGAAGGTCGAGATTGAGGGCCCGTCGGAGTTCCAGGGAGCTATTTTTGGGACGGTGAACCAGAGGCGTGGCATGATTGTCAGCTCGACAGAGGACGGCAACATTTGTACGGTTGATGCGGAAGTGCCGTTGGCCGAGATGTTTGGCTACTCGACGGTCCTTCGTTCCATGACACAGGGCAAGGCAGAGTTCACGATGGAGGTGTGTCGCTACGCGAAGGTCCCTCAGTCAATTGCCGACGACCTGCGCAAGAAGAAAGAGGAACGTGACAAGGCGAAGAAGTAACTTTTTCCGCCAGTTAGGCAATCTGATTTTGCGGTAAGAATTTATCCCGCTTTAGTTTTTTTCATGTTATCATTAATAAAGTTCACATTTAGAGGTCAAATATATGGAAGTTTCTGAACTTATAAAAAAGAGCCCAATTCGGGTATTTGAAAACGCAATAGCAGGAGGCCTTGGCAAGGGCAATCTGGGCGTTCTGGCATCTCAGCACGGTGTTGGCAAAACTGCCTGTATGGTCCATCTTGCTATTGACAAGATTATGCGTGGTGAAAACGTCATCCACGTTTCATTTGGTGCAAATGTAGAGCACATAATGAATTGGTACAAAGAAGTCTTCCGCGAAATCTCTGAATTTCGTAGTCTAGATGACGCTTTTGATGTTTATCAAACAATCCGCAGTAGCCGCGTGATGATGAACTTTTCGCAGGACGGGGTCGGCGTCGATAAGATCCTAGCCAGCCTAGAAACCCTAATCAACCAGGGCTCGTTCAAGGCAGATGCCGTTTTCTTTGATGGTTACAAACTAACCATGGCTTCTGCCGAGGACGTACAGAAAATTAAGAAGTTTGCTCAAGAAATGAACATTGAAGTTTGGTTCTGTGTCTCACCCGCTAGGCCCAATGTCGAGTATACCGAGTATGGTGTCCCTGTCACTATGGACCCCTACCTTGACTTAATTGATGTCCTTGTCGGCCTGCATTACAACGATGAAAAGAGTCGTGTCATCATGACCATAGTCAAGGACCATAACAAAAGCCTCCCACACCCCGCTGGTGTTGCCCTAGACCCAAGCACTATGCTCATCATTGAGTAACTCTTTTAGACTTAACTCTACTTCTGTAGTTGGCTTGAATCTAATTTCGTCCAGTTGTGCGGCTAGATAGCAGTCTTTTTCGTTGCTATCTTCCATCTCAAAGCACAAAATAGAACACAAAACCGATAACCAAAGCCAATCTTAAAGTAACTTTTTCAAGCCAGTACTATTTCCCCAATTTGTACTGGTTTTTACTTCTGCACTCAAGGCCCCTTAGTTTTAGTGCAATTAATCATGCAGGGATTAATCAAACTAACCTCAATCCCAAACCCTTCTCTCTAGAATTTCCACGTATTTCTTCCCATTTTTTCGTTTTATGTGGAAATTTCCACGTATTTCGTTTCATTTTTGAAAATACGTGGAAATCTTCTGCCTCTATCTGCCTCTAATGGTTCAATAATGAGTGTGTCAGCCATAAAAGGCAGCTCAAAAAGCTTGTTTTCATGAAACTGAGCTAACCTTCTGGGCTAAAGACAAGCTAGATTGCCCCAAAATAGTTCAAAACCAAGCCAAATTGCCCCAAAACAGTCCGAAACCAAGCCATTGCTCACTAGAATTTCCACGTATTTCTTCCAAATTTTCATTTTACGTGGAAATTTCCACGTATTTCGCTTCATTTTTGAAAATACGTGGAAATCTACTGCAAAGGTTTATGGAAGCATCTGGCAGACTTGCCTTAAGAGCGACCAACTTTGCTAAACCTATTAAATCGGCTGTGAACAGTAACGCTTCAAATGTGCCATAAACGCGCATAAGCCTGGCCGACTAGTCTTCTAAAACACTTTTTGTAAGGATTTTAGCATTTCATGAATTTTTACGTTTTATGACATGGTCAAGGAACAAACTTACCAGATTCAAAATGTTACTACTCACCACTAAGTATCGTTTCACTAAAAGCTGATGAAATTCTGGGAAAGCAAAGCCACTACTTCCAATATTGGCAACAAAAGCAAAGTAGTATTTTGCGCTAGAGTTAAGTTGACTTGAAAGCAGAAGTAAAAAATAGTGGATAGTAACATATTAATTCTTGTCAAAAGAAAATAATCGGTGAAATTTTTCTATATGTGATGAATTAATGAATTGGCATAATCCTGTTCTATAGAAAACTCTTCTATTTCGTTGATAC
>X301_European_Hare__coassemble_1127_pt1 | contig 18882 bp, 15 predicted proteins | sample X301_European_Hare__metabat2_high_PE_015 | metagenome-assembled genome bin X301_European_Hare
AGTATTCAAATCTCTAGGAGTTGACCTATTCCGTAATTAATTCCGTTTTTGTGTTGTATAAGGACGTGTGGTGCTGCTACGATAATATTTTGATTTCGCAGGCGGGCTTGGATGGTTCTGGTTTGGAGTTTGCGGAGGCGGGGGTGATTTTCAAGGGGATTTTGAAGACGGCGGACGGGAAGCCGAATAAGTGGCAGAGGGATTTGCTGAAGGGAGTGTCGGACCATTTGCCTGTGTTTGCGGTGTTTGAGTGAGGGGAAATGGGGAATATCTACATAATAGACATTTTGCCTGTGCATGCAGTGTTTGTTTGAGGGGAATTGGGTGGTGGCCATACAATAGACATTGCGTGAGTAAATTTGTATTATTAATGGAGTTCGCCCTTAAAGGTGGCATGCTTTGGTGTGCCCTAGCAAGCTGTAGCATTGTTGAGGGAAATGTTGAGATATATTTAGCAAGGTGGCATTTTAATGAATATGAGAAAGACAACAATCATTCTGATGATTATTGCCGTGATTTTTGCACAGGGAGTGTTTGCGGATGCAATTACGCTGCAGTCACCATATGCAAATATTGTGCAGTCAGCAGGGAAATCGGCAGAGGGAACGCTGTATGCATCGCAACTAGGCGTGAGCTCTGTAGATGTGAAAATTCCTGATAATCCAGTGTTGCTGGCGTTGGGGAGCGCTGACTATCCAGTGACGCCTGGGGATAAGTATGTTTTAAGTTATTATGATGGTAGTAGTTTAATTACCTTGAATTTGCAGGCGGATATTGATTGCCAAGTGTCAATACCGACATTTGGGACCGTGGATGCGGCGGATATGACCTTTGGAGATTTCGCTAGAACAGTGGAGACAATGGTCGGAAACTATATGCCGTATTCGTCTCCTCAGGTGACTTTGGTCAGTTGTGGCCTGTTTAGTGTGCGTGTTAGCGGGGCTGTAAAATATTCGCAGGTTGTGACTGTGTGGGGACTGTCCAGACTGTCGAGTTTAGCGCCGTATGCGGATGATTTTGCATCGACGAGGGCCGTGGAGGTTGTGCTTAGCGATGGCCGGACGGAGACATACGATTTGTTGAAGGCGCTGCGTGGGGGCGCTTTTGAGGAAGACCCACTGCTTAAGCCGGGGAGTGAGGTGCGTTTTCTGCCAGCCAGTCGGATTATTAGTGTTAGTGGGGCTGTGAAGCGACCGGGTACGTACCAACCGCTAGAGGGCGAGACCCTTGATGAGATTATTACGAATTACTGCGGAGGGTATTTGCTTTCTGCAGATAAAGATAATGTGACGGTGTCCCTGTTAAGGGATGGCGTGAATGTGACGGAGAATTTGGAGGGGCAGGACCAGGTTGCCTCCTATGTTCCGTCGGATGGAGATAGTATTTTTGTTGCATACAACACGCAGAATTTGCCTTATGTGACTGTCACGGGTGCAATTACGGCGGCGGACAGTTCGAACTCGTTGACAGGAACGAATGTTGCCGGCAAGGTTACCTACAGATTTGTGCCGGGTGAGACGGCTTTGCAGTTGGTGAGAAATATTTCGAATTTGTTAACTTCGACAAGCGATGTTGCGGGGATGTACATTCTTCGGGACGGGGAGCGAATTCAGATTGATGCGTCAGATGCGCTTATTTCGAATGAGAATGGGAATGTTGTGTTACAGCAGGGCGATACTGTGGTGATTCCATTTTCCCAGTTGACGGTTGTGGTTTCCGGTGCTGTTAATAACCCTGGCACGTTCTCTTATGTTCCGGACAGGGGCGCTGAGTACTATATCAATTTAGCGAAGGGTTACTCGGATGATGCCTCGAAGCGTTACAAGGTTGTTGACAGAGATGGAAAAAAGGTTACCGGTGATGTGGTTCCTGCAGATGCGACGATTATTGTGTCAAAGAATAATTTGGTAGCAAATATTGCGCTGACAGCTTCAATCCTAGGGATTGTAACTTCGGTTTTGAGTATTATACTCGATGTGCAAGAGATTGCGCAATAGATTTGAGCGGATATGAAAAGGTAGTGAGCTTACGCGGATGAGTGAAACATAAGTGATTTCGCACATCTAGTCAGTGGTGGAAGCACGATTTAGAAATACGATTGGGGAATAGATAGGTGTTAACTAGGGAGTAACTATGGATAACGATAAACAACAGGCTGTTGCTGCAGAGCCAGCAGAGCAAGAAATTTCTATTGTAGAGCTTTTTGGCATGATTTGGAGACGAAAGATTTGGATCTTTCTTTTCCTAGCCTTGGCATTGGCATTGGCAATAACATATCTAGTGATTGCCAACCCGACATATGAGGCGTCGGCTTCAGCAATGATTCAGCCAATTTCAAATGCATCTTCAATAGAAAGTTTGCTGGGCTCTGGGTCAAGCTCAGCTAAAATCGATACAGAAATACAGCTAATAACATCTTCGACAAACCTTCAGAATGCGCTTGATTTACTAGATTTAGATAATTATACAACACCAGATGGGCAAAAATACTCAGAGCTTGAAGATTTCAATGGGTTATCTATAAAAGAGTCAAAAATGGTAACTGTAGAAAGCGTAAGCAACACTACACTCATTACCATTACAGTTAAAGATGGCAACGCACAGTTCTGCGCAGACTTTGCTAATGCAATTTTGGAAGCCTATACAGAATTACTTACAAGAATATCCAAAAGTTCCAAGAGCGCCCAGCGCGAATTCATAGAAGAGCAGATTCCAGCAACAGAGAAGCTACTAGAGGAAGCAAATATTGCACTCTCTGACTACAAAGAAGAAAGTGGAATTACACAGATGACAGAGCGTATTCAGCTACTAACTTCCAAAATTGCCATGTTCCAGCTGAGTATCGAGCCGCTAAAGTTGCAACTTCTAGAGGCCAACAATTTGGTAAATGCCCTAAATCCAGATGGGACATTATTAAGCCTTCAGAGCATCCAATCTGACCCCAAAATCCAGTCGCTTGTTGCTGACTACACTGCCAACGTCAAAGAACTTCTTATGTATCAGAGCATGAACAATGCCAATGATAAATCCCGTGTCGGTATCCTCCAAAATGCTGCGACGTCCAACGAAAAGAACCTCCTCAACACCATCACATCCATGGTCGGGCAAGGCGGCTCTTCATACGCCAAGGCCATAACCGACAGCCTCTGCGTTCAGGCCTCGATAGACGCTACAGACAGTGTCATTGCCCTTTTCGACGAGGAAATGGCTGAGTACCCACTAATGGAACGCAAACTCATGGAATACACTTCCGACGTCGAAATATACCAGTCACTGCTCCTCTCTCTCCGACAACTTCTTGAGGAAACCAAAATGCTCGAGGCCGCTGTGGTAGGCAACGTCAACCTCATCGACTCCGCCATTATCCCAGAAGACCCCGTCAGCCCACGCAAACTCATGACCCTCGCCGTGGCCGTCCTTGGGGGCATAGTCCTAGGCGCCATGTTCGGCCTGTTCCTAGAATTCATGGATGACAGCATCAAGGACGAGGACACTGTCAAGGCAATTCTTGGGAGGGATACTCCTTCTCTAGGTTGGGTCCCCTGTATTAAAGATATTAGCAAAGTTAAAGTGAACCTGCCTGGACTGTTTGTCTTAAACGACCCAGATGCCTCAGTCTCCGAGCGCTTTAAGGGCATTTCAAACAATATTGTTTACTCAACTCCCAATAAAGTCCAAGTCCTTTCAATTAACTCCACTGACATGAGTGAAGGAAAGACCACCTCCGTCTGCAATGTCGCCGCCTCTTTTGCATTGACAGGGAAGAAAGTACTTATTATTGATGGCGATTTCCGTAGGCCCGCTATCGAGGCCTTTTTCAACCTCAAGCGCTCTAAGGTAGGCTTTGTTGATGCCATCATCAATGGTACCCCCATTGCCCAGTGCATCGTCCGATCCACAGACAAAATTCCAAACCTTCACATCATGCCTGTCGGTATGGGTACTAGAAACCCCAATGCCCTGTACAACTCAGAAAAAATGCACAGCATCTTGAACAAGCTAAGACGTGTCTACGACTATATTTTTATCGACTGCCCGCCATTGTCCTATGCATCAGAGTTTACCAACCTAGCTAAGCACATTGATGGCTACGTTTTGTGCATAAGAGCCGGAATCTCTTCTAAACGCGCCCTGTCAGACCTTGCCTCTAACATGCATTTTATTTCCGCACCACTTTTGGGCTTTATCTTCTATGGTGTTGTTTCCAAGCATCAGAGCGGCTACTCCAGTTATGGTTACGGCCATCGCTATGGCTATGGCAAGTATGGCTACGGTTCCAAGGATAAGGGTCTTTATACTGAAGAGAAAGCTTCCTACAAAAAGATTTATAAGCGTGAGGTCAAAAAGAGAGACAAAGTTACCTATGGCAAGCTCGAGCCAGTCCTTGCTTTCGCCAATGGTGCCGAAAGCGCTTTCCGCGGTACCACTGCCCAAACTGTCAAGCCGCTTAAGAACGTTAAGCCTGTATCTACCGTTAGTTCGACTAATAGTGCAGCCGATAGCGAAAAGCCCACTAGTTCTACTACTAATCCGGTGGATCCGAATCCAGTTGCTCCCGTGGCGCCTGCTGACAACCCTTCGGTTGACACAACTTCAACCGCACAACCCACCCAAGCAACTACCCAATCCGTGCAGACTTCCGAGCAGGAGTTGGAGCAGCGAACATCAGACATGCTTGCAGAGATTGAGAGCATCTATTCTGACAAATAACTTTCAGTTTTTATTTAAAACTGCTTTAATAATCAGCCAAGGCCCGTTTCCCTAAATTGAGAGAGACGGGCTTTTTTTTTGACTCAGCCACCAAAGTCGAAATGACCTATTTTTCAACAGTCAAAGCTCGATCAGAAGAACTTTAAAAAATGGCATTAAACTTTCGAGAAAGGAGATATAGCGCCTATCAGGCAGGGCCTGATGCTAAGACATTTCCAACTTGTGTTCTTCTAAAATTCCAATTTCATGACGCTTAAAAATTTTTTGCTCTGACTTAGAATGTAAATAGCAGCAAATAAAAAGCGTACTTTACTTTCATTTTACAAAACCATGATAACGGATTTGATTTCTCCGATGTACCGTATGGCCAAAACCGAAAAGAAAAATGAAGGAGAATTTTGAAATGAAAAAACTTTTTACACCTATGCTCATTGGCATTCTGGCAGTATCGCTATTTGTTAGTTGTTCTTCGAAAGAAACAGGTAGAGTATCTACAGATGGATCAACCTCAATGGAGGAAGTTATCGGTGTATTAGGAGAAGCGTTTATGGCGCAGAACAAGGGAGTTACTTTTACTTACAACCCTACAGGCTCTGGTTCCGGCATTACAGCAGTGAAAGAAGGGCGCTGCGACATTGGCCTTTCTAGCCGTAGCTTGAAGGCTGAAGAAAAGTCCTCAGGACTTACCGAAACTGTTCTGGCCTATGATGGTATTGCAATCATAGTACACCCTGATAACCCAATAAATGACCTTACACTGGAGCAGATTGCTGACATCTATACTGGTAAAATCAAGAATTGGAGTGAAGTTGGTGGTAATGATAGCGAGATTGTCTTAATTGGGCGTGAGGCAGGAAGTGGAACCCGTGACGGCTTTGAATCTATCACTGGCACTGAGGATGCCTGCAAGTATAGGCAGGAACTGACATCTACGGGTGATGTAATTACTACAGTGGCTACGAACAAGAATTCAATTGGGTACGCTTCTCTTGCTTCTGTGAAAGATAATGTTAAGGCTCTTTCCGTGGGTGGTATTGTACCAAATGAGGCATCTGTGAAGGATGGTAGCTATGTGGTTCAGCGTCCATTTGTTCTTGTAACAAAGACCAATACCAAACTGTCTGAAGTAGCACAGAAGTTCTTTGATTTTGCAACCTCTGACAAGGCTGTGGATTTAATATCCAGTGCAGGTGTTGTGGCAGCAAAATAAAAAAGTTCATCTAATTTAAGCGGATACTTGTGTAGCCGCTTAAATTCTTAGGAGGCACTTAAAGATGAAGAACAAAAAACAAGTCTTTGAGGCTGCGATTCATGGTGTGTTTCTTATTCTTGGCCTCATTACAGTTGGAGCAGTTTTACTGATTACTGTGTATTTAATTATATCTGGCATTCCTGCAATTCGGGAAATTGGACTATTTCGTTTCCTTCTTGGAAAAGAATGGGCATCCACTGCTGCGGATCCGAAATTTGGAATACTTCCCTTTATCCTTACCAGCATTTATGGAACTGCTGGTGCAATTTCAATTGGCGTGCCTATCGGATTTTTCACTGCAGTTTACCTTGCCAAACTCGCCCAGCCGAAAAATCGAGCGGTCGTGACTCAGGCTGTCAGCCTGTTGGCCGGTATTCCATCCGTTGTTTACGGTCTTGTGGGTATGCTAATTCTTGTGCCGGGTATTTGTGCGCTGTTCCATATCCCAGATGGAGCAAGCTTGCTGGCGGCAATTATTGTGCTTTCAATCATGATTTTGCCCTCCATCATCAACGTGTCTGTCACTGCACTGGAGGCTGTCCCAAAAGAGTATGAGGATGCATCTCTAGCCTTGGGTGCTACGCCTGTAGAAACGTATTTCAAGGTGTCAGTACCTGCAGCAAAAAGCGGTATTGCTGCTGCTGTGGTGTTGGGCGTTGGTAGAGCAATTGGTGAGGCCATGGCGGTCATGATGGTGTCTGGCAACGCAGCAAATATGCCGTCACTCTTTGAGAGTGTCCGTTTTCTTACAACGGCTGTTGCTAGTGAAATGTCCTATTCCAGTGGCTTACAACGGCAGGCACTATTTTCCATAGCCTTGGTGCTATTTTTGTTCATCATGCTCATTAACGTGACGTTGAACTTCTTCTTGAAGCGAAGCAAGGAGGTGTGAGAGTGGAGAAAAACAGTATTTCGACAAAACGGAAAGGTTATATTGTCTTGATGAAGAGCTTGATGATTTTATCCGTCCTGTTAACTTGTGTGCTTGTTCTGTTTATCACCATCTATGTGCTTTGCAAGGGGCTTCCGAATATCACATGGAAACTGCTATCCACCAGCCCAAGTTATATCGGAAAAACCATTGGCATTCTGCCGGATATTCTAAATACGCTTTACATTATTTTGGCTACACTTGTGATTGTGATTCCTGTTGGCGCTGGAGCGGCTGTTTACCTGACGGAATATGCAGGAAATAAAAAGCTAGTTTCTGCTATCGAATACGCTGCCGAAACACTTTCTGGAATACCTTCCATTATTTATGGCCTTGTGGGTATGTTGATTTTTACCGGCATCTTTGGTACATCCCTGTTTTCTGGGGCACTTACACTTGTGATTATGAACCTGCCCACAATCATGCGAACAACGCAGGAAAGCTTGAAAACCGTACCACAGAGTTACCGTGAAGGAGCCTTTGGCCTAGGAGCGGGAAAGTGGCGTGTAATACGCACAGTTGTGTTGCCAGGCTGTATTGATGGAATTATTACTGGGTGTATCCTCTCGGTAGGTAGGATTCTTGGAGAGTCAGCAGCCCTCTTGTTCACAGCAGGATTTGCCCATGTTTTGAACGGCTTTTTTTCTGGACTTGCAAGTTCTGGCTCTACACTTACGGTAGCACTGTATGTTTATGCAAAGGAGCGCGGGGAATTTGAAGTTGCCTTTGCTATTGCCGCAATTCTTATGATACTAACACTTTTCATCAATCTGCTCGCCTCATTTGTTGGCAAACTTTTCAAAAAAAGGATGGACACATGAACCTATGATTACAGTTAATGACTTATGCCTGTGGTATGGAAGTTCCCAGGCGCTTAAAAACATTTCCATAGAAATTCCCGACAGAACCATTACTGCTTTGATTGGACCATCTGGTTGCGGGAAATCTACCTTTCTAAAAACGCTGAACCGGATGAATGATTTGATTCCCGGTGTGAAGATTACTGGTCAGGTCTTCTACAATGGGGAGAATATCTATTCTCCAGAACAGGATGTGAATATATTGAGAAAGAACATTGGTATGGTATTTCAAAAGCCTAACCCGTTTCCTATGAGCATTTATGACAATATTGCCTACGGACCGCGGACGCACGGGATTAAAAGTCGGGTGAAACTTGATGATATTGTAGAGCGCTCTCTGCGTGATGCGGCTATTTGGGACGAGGTAAAGGACAGGCTGAAAAAGAACGCATTGGGCCTATCAGGAGGTCAGCAACAGAGGCTTTGTATCGCTCGTGCCCTTGCTGTTAAGCCAGACGTTCTTTTAATGGACGAACCCACCAGTGCCCTTGATCCTATTTCCACCTCTAAAATAGAGGAACTGGCTGCTACACTCAAAGAAAAGTACACAATCATCATTGTTACCCATAATATGCAGCAGGCGGTTCGTATTTCGGATAAAACAGCGTTCTTCTTGTTGGGGGAAATGATTGAATACGATGATACGGAGGCGATATTTTCAAAGCCTCATGATAAGAGGACAGAGGATTATATCACAGGGAGGTTTGGATAATGCGTTCTAAATTTGATGAGCAACTTGCTCTTTTGCATCAGGGACTTATTACAATGGGTGCGCTCTGCGAAAATGCAATTGCACTTTCTGTAAAGGCGCTAGATGAAGGGAATACTGTAAAAGCTAAAGAAGTTTTCAGTGACGTAACCGAAATTGACCAAAAGGAGCGTGATATTGAGGCATTGTGTATGCGTCTTTTACTGCAGCAACAGCCCGTGGCAAAGGATTTGCGCACCATATCATCTGCTCTTAAAATGGTAACGGATATGGAGCGTATCGGGGATAATTCTGGCGACATTGCAGAGATTGTCACAATGGGTCATATCAAACAAACGCACGACAAATTGAATATTCACGATATGGCTCTTGCAACAATTAAAATGGTAACGGAAAGCATTGATGCTTTTGTAAAAAACGATGTGGAATTGGCAAAGGCAGTTATCTCCTATGACGATGTGGTGGATGAACACTTTAATCGTATCAAGGTTGCTCTGATTGAGGCCTTGCGCGAAAGAACCACTGATGGCGAATATGCGCTTGATCTGCTGATGATTGCAAAATACTTTGAACGTATGGGCGACCATGCGGTAAATATAGCTCTTTGGGTGCTTTACGCCATTACTGGAGAAAAATAAGCTATTGCATTCAGTTCTGCCATGAAGCATTGCAGTACGCCTTGCGGTGCATTATAGTACTGGCGGTGGATATGACAAAAAGAGGTGTAAATATGATTCTATGTGTTGAGGATGACAGTGGCATCCGAGATTTGATGATATATGCTCTGAATTCCGCGGGATATGAGGCAAAGGGGCTGAGTGACGGGGCAGAGCTTACTAAGGCCATAAATGAGTCTAAGCCTCAGCTTATCATGCTGGACATTATGCTCCCCAGAGAGGACGGAATTGCCATTTTGAAACGCCTGAGGGAAAACACTGCCACGGCGGATATTCCTGTGATAATGGCTACGGCCAAAGGGACAGAGTACGATAAGGTGATTGGACTTGACCTAGGAGCGGATGACTATCTGGCAAAGCCTTTTGGCATGATGGAAATGGTGTCCCGTGTGCGGGCTGTTCTTCGTCGGACAGAGCAAAAAGGCAAAGCAAAGGTCTTGCATGTTGGTAATTTGATGCTGAACACAGGAGAGCATACTGTTTTTGTCTGCGGGGAGCGGGTACAACTTACGCTGAAAGAATATGAACTGCTAAAAAAGCTTATGGAAAACATTGGACTTGCATTCACCCGTGATCAACTTTTGAGTACCGTTTGGGGAGAAGATTACATTGGAGAAACTCGGACTGTGGATGTCCATGTTGGGACGTTACGAACCAAGTTGGGTGTTTGCGGCGATTATATCGAAACAGTGAGGGGCGTCGGATACAGAATGGAGGAACGCTTATGACAAAGCGCATTTTTTATTCTATCTGCCTTGCCGCACTTGGTATTTTCATCGCCTGTGTGGCTCTATTTTTACCTGTTCTGTACGATTATTTTGGCGGTGTTCAAAAAAATCAGCTTGCCATGCAGACTGAACTTGCCGCTCACGCCGTAGCAAATGAGGGCATGGAATATTTTGATGGTTTAGATAGCGCAAATTACCGCATAACCTGGATTGCTGCTGATGGCGAAGTTCTATATGACAACCGCTCTGATTATGGTGAGATGGAAAATCACATGGAGCGTGAAGAATTCAAGGAGGCACTTGCAACTGGAAAAGGGGAAAGTTCGCGATATTCCATAACGCTTATGGAGCGGGCGCTATATTGTGCTAAGAAACTGCCGGATGGCTCAGTGATTCGGTTATCAGTATCCCAAAATACGATATTGACACTGCTTTTGGGTATGGCTCAACCAATCTGTTTCATCATTATTATTGCTTTTATTTTATCGTTGTTATTGGCATCCCGTCTGTCAAAGATAATTGTAAAGCCTCTTAATGATTTGGATTTAGACAGACCGCTTAGCAACGAGGGCTATGACGAGCTTTCGCCCCTTCTGCATCGTCTTGATAGCCAACAAAGGCAGATAAAATACCAAAAGGAAGAACTGGCACAGAAGGAAAAGGAATTTGAAACAGTTACAGAGAATATGACCGAGGGCATTATTCTTCTGAATATCAAGGGGAATATTTTGGGTATCAACCATGCAGCGAAACAGTTATTTGGGACAGATGCCTCGTGCATAGGTCAACACATCCTCTCTGTCAATCGCAGTCCTCAGATATCTAGTCTACTCTTAAGTGCAAAAGATGGTCTTCACGATGAAAGAACGATAGAACTTGCAGGAGGCCACTATGAACTTATCCTTAGTCCTGTAAAAACTGGGGATGTGCTTTCAGGTGCTGTTCTTTTGGCTATCAATGTCACAGAAAAAGAGAACGCGGAGCAGATGCGGCGGGAATTTACGGCCAATGTTTCCCACGAGTTGAAAACGCCGCTCCACACGATAGCCGGGTCTGCGGAACTTTTAGCAAATGGAATTGTCAAAGAGGAAGACCGTCAGAAATTTTACATTCGTATCCAAAACGAGGCACAGCGCATGATCCGACTGGTCGAGGATATTATTCACCTTTCACATTTGGACGAGGATGCGGATGATATGAAACGGGAAAGCACAGACCTTCTGCTTCTTGCAGAGGAGACCATGAAATCCTTACAGCATGAGGCGGATAATGCACACATTACTATAACCTTGAACGGGGAAAGTGCCGTTATGGATGGTGTCCCACAACTACTGCAAAGCATTATTTTCAATCTCTGTGACAATGCCATCAAGTACAATCGTGAATACGGAAGTGTTACTGTAACTATAAAAAACGATAGTGACAGCGTTATTCTTTCCGTTGCTGATACTGGAATTGGTATTCCACCCGAGCACCAGGACCGTATCTTTGAGCGTTTCTACCGAGTGGATAAGAGTCGATCTAAGGAACTTGGCGGTACTGGCCTTGGCCTTTCCATTGTCAAACATGCCGCAAAACTGCACAACGCCAAGATTGACATTCAAAGCGAAGAGGACTGTGGAACGACGATTACGGTGGTATTTCCCAAAAGATAAATAAGTTTTTAAAGCAAAAAAATAGCGTCCATTATGGTTTGAATTGACCACAATGGACGTTTTTGCATTCATCGACCAAATAAGGTGCAACGCTCTTTTAGACACTTAAAGGCAAAGTCTTTTAGTTAAAGCTTCATTGGCAAATAGGAGCTAAGGAAAAACTGAGGAAAAACTAGGGAGAAAAGAGCGCACGTGATGTTATTTTTGTATTTCAACTTGGTCACTACCATAAGTGAGGGTATTGCAAAGGAACTTGTTGTGCTGTTAAATTAGAGGGCACAATAGGCTTGGGGTGGGTTGAAATAGGCTGTAAGCTATGAAATAAATTGGTTTGTTGAGGTGTGGTGACATATGGATTTTATTGCTAAGCTAAAAGAGACTTTGACATCTGTACTCCCTATTATGGCAATTGTTCTTGTGCTTAACTTTACTATTGCGCCACTGGGGGATTTGCTTGTTCCTTTTTTAATTGGGGGACTTCTACTGGTAGTAGGGCTTTCGCTGTTTTTAGCGGGTACTGATATTGGAATGGTGCCTGTGGGCGAGAAGTTAGGCTCCACGTTGGCACACAAGCGCAATGTTTGGTTCATGCTTTTAATGGGCTTTATTATCGGATTTGCGGTAACATTGGCGGAGCCGGATGTTACAGTCCTAGCAAAACAGGTTCATGAGTTAAACTCGGCAATTCCTGAGCGGCTTTTGATTTTTATGATAGCCATTGGTTTGGGCATTTTCATTGATATTGGATTGCTTAGGACCATTTTGGGGCACCCGCTAAAGTATGTTTTGACTATCTTTTATCTGATTGTTTTTGTTCTGATTTGCATAGTTGGACAAAAGATGGCATCAATTAGCTTTGATGCAAGCGGGGCTACAACGGGGCCGTTAGCTGTTCCGTTTATTTTGGCTCTGGGCCTAGGTGTTTCGGCTTCAATGAAGGATGATAAGGATGGAAGCTTTGGACTTACGGGAATTGCCTCTATAGGGCCAATTTTAGCCGTGGCACTAATGGCCATGGTTTCAAGGTCAGGTGCTGCTACTGCAGAAGTAGCGGAGGCTACGGAAAATCTTACTCTGGGTAGTTGCTTTTTGGACACTCTGAAAGAAACGTCGATAGGGTTTGCTCCACTACTTGTGATAATTCTTGTGCTTCAGTTTACGCTTTTGCATTTTCCAAAAATTAAGTTAAAGAACATTATCTTAGGTATTGTTTATAGCTTTATTGGCATTGTTGTTTTTCTAACTGGGGTTAGTTATGGGTTCTCCAATGTGGGAAACTACCTAGGCCAAACGATATCCCAAAACTACAGTCCAGCCCTTGTAATTGGTATTGCATTGCTGTTTGGGGCTATTGTTGTCTTTGCAGAGCCAGCTGTTTGGGTTCTGACAACGCAGGTTGAGCATGTTACGGCCGGTAGAATTAAGCGCTCCATGGTTATGGTTTTTATATGCCTAGGTGTGTCCATTGCGGTTGCTCTTGCTATGGTTAGAATAATGCTAAATATCAACTATCTTTGGTTTGTAATCATTGGGGTTGGTATTGCATTGATTATGGCTTTTATAACTCCACCTTTATTTACTGGTATTGCTTTTGATTCTGGTGGTGTTGCCAGCGGACCGATGAGTACTTCTTTTCTTCTTGCATTTGCGCTAGGTGTATCGGGTTCTGCGGATATGGGTTTTGGACTTGTTGGGCTTATTGCAATTTCTCCGCCCATTTCTATCCAAATTCTTGGTATAATATTTAGACTGAAAGAGAGAAAATCAAAAAAGGGGGCTAAGAATGTTGCTACTTCAAAATAACTTAATGATAGCTATTGTTAACAATGGACAGGCCTCTAGATTTGTTTCAATTGCAAAGACGCTAGGAATGCCGGGTGGTACAATCATACCGGCAAAAGGCACAGCCACTAATGCTGTGCTCAGAGTTCTCGGCCTTGGTGGAAAGTCCAAGGAGATGATTTTGATGGTGATTGACCAGCAGCGTGCGGACAAAATTGTTGCGGCCGTGCGGGAGTATGGCAAGGTGCAGGGCGTTGCGGCGTTGCTTGGTTCGGAGGGGGATATGGCTACGAAGTGGAAGATGATAACTATAATTGTGAACACGGGTTATTCTGATGATATTATGGATGCGGCGCGCAAGGCTGGGGCCCGTGGTGGTACGATTACGCATGCGCGTGGCACAGGGACGGCAGAGGATGCGAAGTTTTTGGGAGTGCCGATTGTGCCTGATAAGGAGATGATTCTGATTCTCAGCGCGGCCGACCAGACTGACCAAATTGTTCAGGCAATTACGTCCTTAAAGTGCCTAGATGAGCCAGGAATTGGGATTATTTATATTCAAGATGTCATAGATTTCAAGAATCTAGACCCTAAGAAGTGAAGGCTTGAATGATGGATATTTTGGATGAAGTGGCCATTGATGGAGACGAGATTGTGTCTGCTAAAGACCATTCGGGCGCAGAAAGTCTTGCAATAAAGATTCGCCCTGGCAAGGAGAAAAACCTTCTTAGGCATCACCCATGGGTTTTCTCTGGTGCCATTGATGAGGCCACAATCCCTTCTAAGGCTGGCATTTACAAGGTCTTAACTTCAGAAGGCCGCTTCATTGCCTGGGGTGCATATGACAGCGACAGCCACATTCAACTACGGCTTCTTTCTTGGGATATGGCCAAGTTCCCTGACCAAAATTGGTGGGCTGATGCAGTGCGCGCCTCAGTGTTGCGTCGGCGCGACTTTTTCCGCGACAAAAATAGTGATACCAACACGTTTCGCATTATCCATGGCGAGGCCGACATGATCCCCGGCGTCGCTGCCGACGTTTATGCACGTTTCATTCGCATCATAATCAGTGCCCGCATCGCCTTCGACATGCGCCAAGTCATTGTCCAAACTTTGGAGAATCTTCTTCACCCAGAGATGATTATTCTAAACACTGATGTAGCCTTCTGTGCCATTGAAAAACTTCACCAGGTCACTGAATACTACGCTCAAGGCAAAAAATTCATCCCCACCACGCGTCTTGAAGAAATCAAAATCCGCGAAAATGGTCTGTACTACGCCATTGTCCCAGGCACTGGCCAAAAAAGTGGCTTCTACTGCGACCAACGAGAAAATCGCTCCCGCCTAGAGCTCTATGTCAAAGACGCCACCGTCCTAGATGGTTGCTCCTACACTGGTGGCTTTACGCTCCACGCTCTTCGCGCCGGCGCCAAAATGGTCCATGCTATTGACTCGTCCGCGGACGCCATCCACCGCCTTCTATCCAACGTCAACTTAAACATCCAACTGGGCACACTCCCCACTTCCGCCCGCGACCGCGTCAAAGCCACCAAGGCCGACATCTTTGAAACCCTCAGAACGATGCCCCGAAACCTCTATGATGTCATCATTTTGGACCCTCCAAAGCTTGCTCAGACCATCAAATCTCTAGACAACGCCAAAAAGGCCTACAAGGACTTGAACCGCATGTCCATGGAAAAAATCCGCCCCAACGGCATCCTTCTCACTTGCTCCTGTTCTGGCTCGCTCACTCGCGAGGACTTTCGCACCGTCCTTTCTTGGGCCGCCAAAGATGCTGCTGTTGAGGCCCAAATCCTAGAAACCCTAGGCCAGGCTCAAGACCATCCCATTCGCCTTTCTTTCCCTGAAAGTGAATACCTAAAGGTCTTCATTCTTAGAATCATCAAATAGTAAGTTACATTTGTTTGTGGTTAATCCTTAAATCCCGAGATTTGAATTCTTTGGCTTTACCTCATGCGCCCAAATGTGCTGAAAGCACCTCATTTTTATCTTTGCTTAGTGCTGTGTTACTTAGTAATACCAAAGTAGTCCCTATGTTTTTTCTTTCTAGCAACTCTGCCTCATTTAATTGGCTTTCAGAATCAAGTGAAAAGCAGGCAAACCCCACTTTACCCCTTCTAACGATTCATGTTTTGTAAGGATTTTAACAAAAGGTGAGAAAAGTCTCACTTTTTGTTAGTTTATTGCCTAAACTGGCTTCGGATATCTTGTTGCTTGATGAAGATGTACACTTTTTGTGCTCTAGAAAACAAAAAGTGATACGTGGTATCACTTTTCGGCTTAAAATCTAACAAAAAGTGATACGTGGTATCACTTTTCAGCTCAAATTCTAACAAAAAGTGATACGGGAAGTGGCTTAGGAAGTGGCTTGGGTTCGTAACTTAGGTTGAGATGTACACTTTTTGTGCTCTAGAAAACAAAAAGTGATACGTAGCATCAACTTTTGCTGTTGCTGTTCATAGTTGATTTACTAGGTTAAGCAAAGTTGGTAGCTCTTAAAACAAGTCGACTAAGTGCTTCCATAAAAACGGGCATTTTTTACTTCTCTTTGAAGAAAATTCCAACGTATTTTGAAAAATGAAAAGAAAAGCGTGGAAAATCTAGTGGGCAAGGTTCTAGATTGAAGTTAGTTTGGCTTGAACAATCCTTGTAGGATCAATTGTACTAAAACTAAGGGAGCTTGAGTGCAGAAGTAAAAACAGCTGTGAGGAGCAGCCTTTTGTTTGATATCTCATGATTGGGCATACCCGTGTTCTATTGAGCTTTTGATGAGCATCATAGCAACTCCCAGGGTTTGTTGCCATGAGATATAAACGAGAACTACTTGTCAGCCATTTCCTAGCATCCAATACCGAGCAATTTCCTTTATAACAAGGGGCTGTAGCTTTGCACCAAACTCTTAGCTTTAAGTACCTGAATTTAATACTTAGATAACTATTTAGCTCTTAATCAATTGCTTATTTAAAAGCTCTGTCAATTGGCCCGAATATTCACAATTAACCTTGAAAAATTGAACTCTAAGCATTAGTCTAATATGTGGTTGAAGCGTGCGCTTATCAAAGCACCTGTTAGTCAAGGTCGAAATATCGCCTACTCTAACCATGAAAGCCATGAAAGCAAAGTGCATATTAAAAAGTGTACTTGCAAAGTTGGAGAGCCATAATGGCAAAAAGTTTTAAGGTTATTTTATTTGCAATATTAATTTGCGTTATATTCGCGTATCACGTTTTTGCCACGGATGATAGCAAGCTAGACGCAGTAGATTCTACCACAAAGGTCACTTCAGACACCTCCGGTTCTTCATCAACTACAAACTATCCAACTGCAAACTATCCAAATATTTACAAAGAATTTGAAATTAGGGGTAAAGACCAGCAGTACTACAGCCTTGAGGAAGCATTTTGGTTTAATCCCACAGTCTATAGCGTAGATGTCCTTCAATTTCTACAGGCATACCTAATGCCAGATGACCCAGTCAACTTTTATCTAGCCGCTGTCGAATTCACCGACGAGCAAATTGACCAGTTTGCATTAATCTTCGAAAATTTTGTCGAGCCCGAAAATGTTGGCGCTCCTTTCATCTACCGATGCGACCTTGAAGCCCTAGAAGCCCTTGCAGGAGTCGAAATTTTTGACCGCGCTGGACGTTACAACTACATATACTACTTCTCAACCCCCGAACTCATCCAGAGCCTCTTCCCACGCGGGGTCGGCAGGGCCAATGCCTACGACACCTTCCGTCGTTGCGCAATTCACCTCGCCGCCTACTCAATGAAACACGGCATCCCTGACGGCGCCTCGGCCGCCATGGACTACATCTGGCAACTAGTATTACAATTCATACAAGAACAAAACGCGGCATTGGAATCTGATTCCACTTCCGACACCACACAGGCCCCCGCCGTGGCTCAAGCCACAGGCGCGGCCGAGGTCACTGAGCAGGCTGAGCCTGATGCAGAAGTTGTGGAAAATCAGACACCGGCCATGTGATAAAGCAGGAGAGAAAAAGAAATGACATTTGCTGAAAAAATGAAGGCACAGGCCATTGCGGCCCAAAAGTCAATTGTCCTTCCAGAAGGCCTTGAGCCAAGAACAGTGAAAGCGGCAAGAATTATTCTCGATCAGAAGATTGCCTCTGCAGTGACACTGGTCGGAAATGTTGATCAGGTAAAGAAGAATGCAGAGGACCTTGGAGTGGACCTAACTGGCATTAAGATTGTTGACCCACTTGCAAGCGACAAGCGAGAGGCCTATGCAACAGAGTACTATGAGCTTCGCAAGGCCAAGGGTATGACCCCCGAGCAGGCCAACGAGCTCATTGTCAACGAGCTTCGCTGGGGTGCAATGATGGTGCACCTTGGGGATGCTGACGCAATGGTTGCAGGTGCAAAAAACACAACTGGAGATGTGCTAAGAGCCTCTTTCCAGATTATTAAGTGCAGGCCAGGCATTAAGAGCGCCTCTTCCTGCTTTGTTATGGCAACAGACAAGAAGCAGTATGGTGTTGACGGCACTTTGATTTTTGCAGACTGTGCAACAATTCCAAACCCAACCGCAGAGCAGTTGGCCGAAATAGCAGAAGCTTCCGCTCAATCTTGTAGAACATTCCTAGGAGCGGAGCCCGTAGTTGCCATGCTATCGTATTCGACCAAAGGAAGTGCCAAGGGCGATTTGGTTGACAAGGTGACGACAGCCCTTTCATTGGTCAAGGCCAAGTGTCCAGATTTAAAGGTTGATGGCGAATTGCAGCTTGACGCAGCGATTGTTCCAAGCGTGGCTAGCCAAAAGGCACCAGGTTCGACGATTGCTGGGCATGCGAATGTTCTGGTTTTCCCCGATTTGCAGGCTGGTAATATCGGCTACAAGCTGACCCAACGTCTTGCAGGAGCCGAGGCTTATGGTCCGATTTTGCAGGGCTTTGCCCGTCCAGTTTCCGACCTTTCTCGCGGCTGCAGCGTTGAGGATATCGTTGTCACTGCATCAATTACACTAGCTCAAGCCGCCGCTTGTTAATCGCGCTTGTTTAATCACACTTGCTATGCTGAAATGCTTGCAGGTAAAAAGACGAAACTCCTGGTTGGTTATTCCAGCCAGGAATTTTTTTGCATCTGCGATGTAAGTTCTAATCACAAAATCTAAACAGAAGCCTTAGCCAATACTTGTCTCTGTAGTTTTATGTGCAAACATCTACTTTCGGTTGATCAATGAAAGGAGAAAAAAGAGGCATATTGTCTGAAAATTCATATGCTAATGAGATAGGATTTTCAAGACCAGCATTACACTCTATTCTGATTTGCTGGGGATTCACCCACGCTTTTACTCTATACAAAACGTTTGCGTGGGTTTTCCCCACGCTTTTGCTCTATATAAACCATTTGCGTGGGTTTTCCCCACGTTTTTGCTCTATATAAACCATTTGCGTGGGTTTTCCCCACGCTTTTGCTCTATACAAAACATTTGTGTGGGTTTTCCCCACGCTTTTGCTCTATATAAACCATTTGCGTGGGTTTTCCCCACGCTTTTGCTCTATACAAAACATTTGTGTGGGTTTTCCCCA
>X301_European_Hare__coassemble_1139_pt1 | contig 18284 bp, 10 predicted proteins | sample X301_European_Hare__metabat2_high_PE_015 | metagenome-assembled genome bin X301_European_Hare
TCGTTGATTAGGCACCATATGAATGGCAATCCCACAAAAAAAGTGATTGACCCTTTTAAAACACAAAAAGTGATAACTTTTATCACCTTTCGTTAAGATTTGAACAAAAAGTGTAAAACCCAAGGGATAGAGCCAGCCCAAGATAGCAAGATAGACATCCTTCTGCGCCTAGGTTTTACACATAATGTATTTTAAAACACAAAAAGTGATAACTTTTATCACCTTTTGTTAAGATTTGAACAAAAAGTGTAAAACCCAAGGGATAGAGCCCGCCCAAGATAGCAAGATAGACACTCTTCTGCGCCTAGGTTTTACACAAAATGTATTTTAAAATACAAAAAGTGATAACTTTTATCACCTTTTGTTAAGATTTAAACAAAAAGTGTAAAACCCAAAGGATAGAACTGCCCTAAGATAGCAAGATAGTAAGCCTTCTGCGCCTAGGTTTTACACAAAATGTATTTTAAAATACAAAAAGTGATAACTTTTATCACCTTTTGTTAAGATTTGAACAAAAAGTGTAAAACCCAAGGGATAGAGCCCGCCCAAGATAGCAAGATAGACACTCTTCTGCGCCTAGGTTTTACACAAAATGTATTTTAAAATACAAAAAGTGATAACTTTTATCACCTTTTGTTAAGATTTAAACAAAAAGTGTAAAACACTAGGGAAATGCCCTTAAATTAACTACCCTACTCGATTTTTCCTACCACAGAAAGCACAGTGCGGGCATTAAAAAAGCAAACTGGTCAAAACAGGACCAGTTTGCTTAATCAGATTTACTTAACGGCAACTCAAATCTCAGCAGTTCTCAGCAGTCATACTCTCAAAAGGCGCAAAGCCATTATGCAATCGCAAGATTTCGAATAAACCTCACTCAATCTCCAAAAATGCCTTATAGCACAAATACGCCTGCTCAATATCATAAGCTGAAGTAATCTCCCAAGGCGCGTGCATACTCAGAACAGACACACCGCAGTCCAAAACCTGCATACCATACTCAGCAGCAAAGTGAGCAATCGTACCACCACCGCCAACATCAACCTTAGCCAGTTCAGCAGTCTGGAAATGCACATCCTTTTCGCATAACTTCGCACGAACCTTTGCAATAAACTCCGGATTTGCATCTGATGCTCCCCTCTTTCCGCGGGAACCAGTGTACTTATTGAACACCACTCCCCTCCCTAGGAAGGACGAGTTCTCCTTGTCATACAAATTCCAGTTTAACGGGTCAAATGCAGTATTTACATCACTAGAAAGCATATAAGAATTAGCCAAAGCTCTTCTAACAACCAACTCAGGATTATGATAAGAAGTGCACCTTGCATCGTCCTCAACCTTCAGCCTAGCTACAACCTCAGCCACAGCATTATCCAAAAGATGCGAATTCATACCAGTAGCGCCGGCACTACCAATCTCTTCCTTATCAGCCAAAATGCAGCAACAAGTTCTGCCACTAGTTTCAGACTCTAGCATAGCAACAACAGAAGTGAAGGCGCAGACCCTATCATCCTGCCCATAGCCAAGAACCAAGGTCTTATCAAAACCAAGATACCTAGCCCTTCCCGCAGGCACAATCTCTAGCTCGGCAGAAACAAAATCATCTTCACTAATTCCATACTTATCATAAAAATATTCTAGAACCTTTGCCTTGCCATCCCCAGGCTTATAATCGTTCACATTCGGATAACACGCCAAAACCGCATCCAACTTCTCACCCTCAATGAAATCCGACGCAGGCTTTCGCATCTGCTCCTGCGCAATATGCGGCAAAATATCCGAAATACAAAACACTGGGTCACTCGGGTCATCACCAATCGCCACATCCACGCGTGTCCCGTCCGTCTTCACCACCACCCCGTGAATCGCCAACGGAATTGTCACCCACTGATACTTCTTAATCCCCCCATAATAATGCGTATTCAAATACACAATCCCCGTCTTGTGCGACACATCCTCATAAATCGGCCTCTGTTTCGCGTCCAACCGCGGCGAGTCAACATGCGCCCCCAAAATATTCATCCCCTTCTCAATCCCCTCGGACCCAATATGAAACAAAATCAGACTCTTATCCATCTTGTTCACATAAACCTTATCCCCCGGACGCAGACTCTCCACCTCATTAATATTCCTATACCCGCACTCCTCCGCCATCCGGATCGAGGCCGCTGTACACTTTCTCTCAGTCTTGTTTTCGCTAATAAAATCCAGATAAGAGTCAACCAGTTTTTCCATCCGTCCCTCCGTTATCCACCAGTATTGCCCTAACTCTATCACCCTAATTTAGCAAACTCAAGCGTCTCAGCATGCCTCCCCTTACGATTAATAATGTCGATAACACATCTCTCCAGCATAATCTCCTGCATCGCCCCCGCTTCCTTGACCCTAATATCATACTCAGCCAAGGCAGCCAAAATCCTTTCAATATCCGCCTGCGAGTAATATCTACAACATTCTGCATACACTTTTTTCATATTAGGAGCCAAAACAGGACGGTCTGTGGAAAAGTACCTTGTCTTAAATGCTCTATCATCCTCGCCATACCCCAGTCCTGCACCCAAACCCGCATTAATGTTTATAGAAATAGATAAGGCCCTTCTAAAATAAGTTGCAAGACTAGAAGCGGTTATCCCAAATCCAGATGCATCCATTGCTCTAAAAAGAGCATGCAGACACTCTAGGGCACTAGAAAGCTTGCCTCTGGCTAGGTAAGAAAATAGGCTAAAATAATCTTCTTCTTTTGTGTGGGGAAGAAACTTATCAGCATCATCATAAGTAATAATTTTCTTTCCATCCACCTTACGAAAAAAGCCTACCATTGAAGAGCATCTTTTTCCAAACTCTAAAGTGTTATTTTCAACCCTCTCTAAAATTAAAATAACAGCCTCGTCTTCAATACCAAACCCATTTTGCCTAAAATAATTGCGTAGCCACTGCTTCTTTTGTTCATCGCCCAGTTCATAAAAGGTCTGTAAATAAACAGGTTTACCCCTAGAATCCTTCCCCAGCGCCTTGACCGCATCCATAAGTGAAGAGTTCACAAAAAGTGAATCGCTTGTCATTATAAAAGTAACGCTATCAGATGGATTTTGAATATACTCAACAAGTGGCTTGGCTTTTGCGGCAGTACTAATTGCGTCAACCTCATCTAGAAGTACAAGCTTTCTTTGAGCAAACAAGTCATCATTTTTAAGCTGAGCATAAAGTTCTTCCTCATAATTATCATAGGGATAAAACTTAGATACCTCGCACTGCCCAAGCCCAGATTGAATCTTTCTAATAAACTCCTCTTTAAGACCTTTTTCTGGCCCCAAAAGAAGATAGGTCTGCCCCATGGTCACCTCCCATACTGGCGAATTATCATTAGGAGTTTACCATGAATTTCACAATGCGTAGATACAATAATCTTATAGGCCGAGTTTGCTGGATGCAGCTCATACCGATCCCCGATATGATAGAAGTGCTTCAGCGTAATCCCATAATTCTCTTCATCCCCAATACTTGCAGCAACAATATCACCATTTTCGGCATAATTTATCTTCCGAAGAATAGCAATATCCCCATCGTTAATTCCATCCTCAATCATGCTATCCCCACGTACATTCATAGCAAAAAGCATATCAGAGTTGACGCCACCAGCAAGTTCTTGCGGAATCGAGACATAACCATCAAACACCTCTTCTGACTCAATCGGAACACCTGCAGCAGTGGTCCCAAGAATGGGAACCCTAATGACACCCCCTCCTTCTGGAGTTGTCCTTTTTACCAAGGCCAACCCTCTTGGCAAATTATTTGCCGTCTTAACAACACCCTTTTTTTCCAGTGCCCGCAAATGGTCATAAGCAGCCTTGGCCGAGAACCCAAACTTTCCACCAATATCCCTCAAACTTGGAGCATAACCATTCTCATCAAAGTACTGCTCAATAAACCGAACAATCTCCAGTTGCCTTTCAGTCAAATTTTTCATCTATACCCTCCACATTCTCAACTACTTAAACTATGATAACACATAACTTATCAAAAGTTAAGATTTTTTTCATGAAAATGAGATTTTTTTCTCACTCCTCCCGCTATTTGCAGTTAGGTTATCAACTAATATTAGGCCCACATGTGGCACTCAAGGCCTGTTTTTGGTCTCAAAAACATGTTTTGCACTGACTTTTGAAGTGGGTTTTTCTAGAAATCAAAGGCAGGTCAAGCAGTCAAAATAGGCCATTTGGGCCGATTATGACTAATTGGGGCCCTCATACACTTTTGATAGCATTAATACTCTAACATTGTATTGCGGTAAACCCCTAAGATGGCCTAGGGGGAGCACTCTAAATCAACGGCGGTAGGATCCAAGTACGGAAAGGCTTCTCTTGGGATGGCGCTCTTGGGTGGTGCGGTCGACGGCAATAAGGCCGAACTGCATGGAAAAGCCTTTTTGCCACTCAAAGTTGTCCAGGAGGCTCCAGTAGAAGTAGCCGCCAATCGGAAGATTGTCATTAAGGCAGCTTTGGACTCCCTTAAGGGCACGATGAATAAATTCAACACGACGGGTATCGTCGGAGGTGGCTACACCATTTTCAGTGACTATTAGTGTGCCGTTGAAATCTTGATGGACCTTGCGAAGGACGTGCTCAAGGGCCTCGGGATAGAACTCGTAGCCCATTTGGGTGAGTTCGGAGCCATCTGGTGCGGGAAGGTCGCCGGATTTGCCGACGCGGGTGCGAGTGTAGTTTTGGATGCCCAAAAAGTCGTCGCCCTGGATGAATGGGAGATAGTGGGTGAATTCTTCGGCCCATTCGTCGGTGGCGATGGTGTTGCCGTCTGGGAGTGGTTGGAAGTCGTGGAGCGAGAGGGTTAGGCCGACTTTGATGTGGGGGCAAATTTCGCGGATGGTGCGGACGGCGGCGCGGTGAGCGGCCATGACGAGTTGGTCTCCGCGTGGGGTGCGGGGGTTGGTGAAGCACTGCGGCTGGGAGACGCCAAAGACTTGCATGCTTTCTTCGGCGATGGCCTTTTGGTTTTCCATCATTTTTTGCATGTTCAGGCCCATTTGGACGTTTTTGTCGATGTTGGTGCCGCTTGCCTGGGCTTTTTGGAGTTGGGCCATCATTTGTTGGCGATAGCGTTTGGCTATGGCGGCGACCTGGACGCCCATGTTGGCCTCGTTGATGGTGCAGACGTAGGTCAGGTCGGCGCCGAGTTGTGTGATGATGTAGCGGACATACTTAGCAAAGTCGTCGGGAGTGGTTTCGGCTTCCCAACCGCCTTTGCGAATCAGCCAGACAGGGGAGGAAAAATGCATCAGTGTCACGATTGGTTGGACGCCGTTTTTGAGGCAGCAGGCGATGACGTCGCGGTAGTGCTGGACCTCGTTTTCGTCGAAGTGGCCCTCTTCGGGTTCAATTCTGGCCCACTCGATGGAGAAGCGATAGGCGTTCAGTCCAGCGTCAGCAAGTAGTTTTATATCTTCTTCGTAGCGATTGTAGTGGTCGCAGGCATCCATAGAGGGCTCGACATAACTGGTGTGTTGCATGTGCTCTTGGGCCCAGCAGTCGTTGTGGATATTATTTCCCTCTACCTGATGGGCTGCAGTGGCTGCGCCGATGAAGAAGGTTGGAGGGAATGCGTGGGTGGTGGTTGTGTGGGTTGTAGACATAGTAAGTTCTCCTTTTTGTTGCGGTTTTGGGTTATTGGTTTTGTTCACTGTTTCAGGTTACTGGTTTAGGTTTAGTGTTCGAGTTTAGTGTTCAAGTTTAGTGTTCGAGGTTAGTGTTCAAGTTTGGTGTTCAAGTCTGGTGTTCAAATTCAGTGTTCAAGTTCAGTGTTGGTGCCATTTGAGTGGTCGTTTGGGTATTATTGGTAACCTTAATAAATATCATTGTAATCGCATTTTAGTGCAAATGAAATGCTAAAATATAAGAATTAGTTACAATTTTTCGTGTTTATTAATATCCTTGCTTTTGCTGTTTTCGTTGCTATTATTTTCATTGCTTTCTTTGCGTCTGTACTGCGCAGGAGTGCAACCGACCACATCCTTAAATGACTGTATGAAATAGTTGACCGTATTGAATGCCAGATGCTCAGCAATGTCTACAATTGATTTCTCAGTGGTACACAACAGGACCTTGGCCCTTTCGATTTTTACGTTTCTTACGTAGTTGGAAACAGAAACTCCTGTTTCTGCTTTAAACTTTTCACTTAAATAGTACGCTGTATATCCTACCAAATCGCCCAAATCCTGAGCACGTATGGGTTTGGTAAGATTCAGTTCAATATAGTTACAACACTTTTGAATCTGTTTTGAGTAGTTAGGGTTAGCATGGCAGCGGTGTACACGTTGTATAAAATCATCGTACATAGCCAAAGCTAATGCGGAAATTTCAGCGCTATCACGGCTATTCTCTACTGTCTGTATGTAACTATCACCTAAAGAATAAGCAATCTCTGGATTTAGGCCCCCTTCCATGGCAGCGCGGCAGACAAGGGTAGTAAACACTATGGCGCTGGTTTTGGCCTGCCTTAGTGGGTCCGTCCCACGTACGGGAACACCATCGGAAAGGTCTTGACTGTTTTGCAGCGCATCCCGATAGTCGATTTCACCCCGTCGAACCATGCTCAAGAGTGCTTTCTCTGCCATCCATATATTATGGCGGTTCTTCTTCCCTGGTGCAGGTTCCGTGGTCTGCTCGGAAACTTGTCCCGCGTCCAAATCGCCGATGGACAACTGAGCGGAGTTCAATGCATTGTGCATCAGCACAGCATAACGACTAAAAATGGCATAGGACATTACTGGAACATGATCAAGTTCCGCAACTAAATCTTCTTGCCATGTGTAGTTATTGCCTATTTGTCCATAAAGTTTAAGACCTTCATAAACTTCTTGGACAGATAATTTTCTATATAATACAGGACCTGCTAAAAATATAAGTCTAGGAAGGCCATTATCATCTACCTCATAGGCTGTAGCCCACTGCATGCCAATGGCAGTACCTACTAACAAAGGACGTGGGTCCTTCTCATTAGTACGTCTAAGGACCTTAGCCAACCCTCCCATGTCTTCAAGTACTTTTTCAAAAAGGTCTGCCTTGGGACAATCTGTGGTCAGGAGTTTGCCATTTGGCATGTAGCACCATAGGTATAAGCGGTCCCCGCTTGGTATAGATTTTCTAAGACAGTCTAAGTTTCTCTCTCCATGAGTCATTTCAAAATCCATCTCATCACCTCTATTTTGCCTTTGTTTTTATCTTTATTTTCGGTGATATTGTAATATTGAGGAAGCTCTTTTGCAACACTTTTTAAGGATAATTTACAAAAATTAGTGAACATGAATTAAAATCTTAAAAATTGTAATTTTTTGCTTTACGTCTGACTAACAGTGGTGTAAGATTTTATCTAACAATAGGAGGCATTTCCATGGCCAAAAAAGAAAAACTCACACAGAGCCAAATCGACGGAGTGCAGTACCGTCGCGCCAAGACATGGCAGATTATACTGCAAGCATGTAATGCCCTAGTTGGCATGAGCGTTTACTCGCTAATTGGTATGGCATCCTATGCCGGTAGTATCGGTTTCGGCATTGCCACCGTAACTGTAGGTACAATTATAGCCTTTTCAAGAATATTGGACGGCATTACAGACCCACTTCTAGCATTTGTCTATGACCGAGTCAACACGAAATGGGGCAAACTCAGAGTCCTTATGATAATGGGCTTTGTCATAGAGGCTATAGGACTTCTTTGTATGTTCAGCTTCTTTTCTAGCAAAGGCTTAGCAGGTGTTTTAGGTATTGTAGTATTTACACTTACATACGTTGTCTACATTATTGGCTACACTATTACTAACATGACAGCACAAACACTGCCTGCTATCATGACCAATGATCCTAAACAACGCCCGACTATCGGTGTTTGGACCACAGCTATGAACTACATGGTTCCAATGATTATGACCATGCTACTGAACATGGTGCTTCTTCCTAAGTTCGGCACCATTGTTACCACTGCAACTGGTCAAATTAGCTTCAACTACAACCAGGCATTCTTGACTGCCGCCGTTTGGACTACTGTTGGTGTGGCCGCCCTTGGTACTCTGCTTGTATGTATCGGAATCAGCGAGTTTGATAAACCAGAGTATTTGGAAGGCACTACCAAAAAGCATGAAAATCTAAAGCTCAAGGATATGCTGAATGTTTTGGCCCATAACCGCCCTCTTCAGTGCTACATTGCTTCTAACGCCTCAGACAAGATTGCCCAGCAAACTATGACACAAGCGGTTATCAATACGTTGATTAATGGTATTCTTATCGGAAATCTGCAAATTGCTACTATGCTTACAGTCATTAGTATGATTCCATCCATCTTCTTCGCAGCATTTGGCGCCCGTTATGTTGGCCGTCATGGTAGCAAGAAGGGAATCACATTCTGGACTATGGTCAGCATGGCTATCTCCGTTGTAACGTTTGTATTCTTCCTTGTCATCAATCCAAAACAAATTGGTGTCATGTTCAGCCCTGCAATGATTATCTATGTAATTCTGACTCTTTTGCAAAACGGCTCCAACATGTGTGTCACCACTGCCAACACTTCGTTTATGGCAGACACTATTGACTATGAGTTGGACCGTAGCGGCAAATACATTCCAGCCGTTGTCACTGGTACATACAGCCTAATTGATAAACTAATCACTTCACTTTCTGCTGTCATCGCCACTGGCGCTGTAGCCCTTATTGGTTATACTAGCACCATGCCACAGCCTGGAGACCCTTCCACTCCTGGTGTCTTCTGGGTTTCAATGGCTGTTAAGTTCGGCTTCCCAATCATTGGCTGGATTATCACCCTTGTTGCCATGAAGTTCTGCCCACTCACAAAAGAAGAGATGGTCAACGTTCAAAAGCGTATTGCTGAAAAGAAGGCTGCTCTTAAGGCAAACGCCTAATTTCATTTATTTGTGCCTTAATTGAAAAGGTGCCTTGCCAATCAATGTCTACCTATCTAGGACTAAGCAAGGTACCCTTTATGATTTCAGGGAAGGAACTTAAGACTGTAAATAGTCACTTCCCTGCCCTATCCTGTTGGGTGACTATCGTCCGAAGGTCTATGATCTTATGACAAGTAGTTCGGCAGTTACCCAACATGACAGAAGAGCAAAACTAGCAGAAGATTGATTTTTTATCCGCCAAGATTAGGCTATGATAAAAAAGTCGATATTTTAACTAAAAACTTGTCAAAAACCTTGCTAAAATGCAAAAACCAAAAGTAAATCGATGATACAAGGGTAAAACAGTATGACAAATCAGTTTACAAACATGACATCTACCCATACTACCACTACTACTCCTGATACCACTTCCGCCACTACTTCTGCAACCCTTGCTACCCCAAATATCCAACATTTCAATAAAACAGTAAAACTATTGCAAGAACATAACAATAAGGAGCATCACATGCGCAAAACAATTAATTTCAACGATAACTGGCTATTTTCAAAACCAGGTCAAGAACCCACACCAGTGACATTACCACACACCTGGAATGCCATAGATGGGCAGGATGGCGGTAACGACTACTACCGCGGAACTGGGGTATACACAAAACCTTTTGAATTCCCCATCACTACATGTACTTGCCCCGAAAACTCTTGCCACGAAAACTCTTGCCACACAGACACTTGCCCCACAGACACTTGCCCCACAGACACTTGCCCCGAAAACAACAGCATCTGGCTTGAATTCAATGGTGCCGCTATGTCAGCGGAAGTCTTTTTAAACAACACAAAAATCTGCAGCCACCAAGGCGGTTACTCCACCTTCCGCGCCGAAATAACCAAATACCTAAAGAAGGGCCAAAACCAACTAAAAGTTTTAGTAGATAACTCCGACAATAACACAGTCTATCCACAAAAAGCCGACTTCACCTTCTACGGCGGCCTCTATAGAGACGTAAACCTCATCATTGTCCCCCAAGAGCACTTCGAACTAGGCTACTTCGGCACCCCAGGCATCAAGGTCACCCCAATTGTAGACCTAAAAACCGGCACTGCAACTGTCACAGTTGAAACCTACCACAACGCCCAAAGCGTCGAAATCACAGTAAACAACCAAACCCAGCGCGTCGAAAACAACGCCACATTCACCATCGAAAACGCCCACCTCTGGGACGGCCTCAACGACCCATTCCTCTACACCGCCACCGCCCGCCTAGACAGCGGTGACCAAGTCAGCACACGCTTCGGCTGCCGCGTCTTCGAAATCGACCCACAACGCGGCTTTATCCTCAACGGCCGCCCATATCCACTACGCGGCGTCAGTCGCCACCAAGACCTCCTCGGCAAAGGCAACGCACTGACACTGGCCGACCACCAGGCCGACATGGACATCATCCGCGAACTCGGCGCCAACACACTCCGCCTCGCCCACTACCAGCACGCCCAAGCATTCTACGACCTCTGCGACGAAAACGGCCTAGTCGTCTGGGCCGAAATCCCCTACATCACAATGCACATGCCCGCCGGCCTGCCAAACACCATCTCCCAAATGACCGAATTAATCACCCAAAACTACAACCACCCCTCCATTGCCGTCTGGGGTCTTTCAAACGAGATCACTGCCGCCAGCCAAGTGAATGAGGATTTGCTAAACAATCACCGCCAACTCAACTCCCTGTGCCACCGCCTAGACCCGACCCGCAAAACTACAATGGCCAACGTCTTTATGCTAGATATCGATAGCCCCATCCTTGAAATCCCAGATGTCAACAGCTACAACCTCTACTTCGGCTGGTACCTCGGCGAGCTCGAGCAAAACGACGAATTCTTTGACGAATATCACGCCAAGTACCCCGACCGCTGCATCGGCTTCTCTGAATATGGTGCAGACGCCAACCCCGCCTTCCAGTCCAGCCACCCCGAAAAAGGCGACTATACTGAAAGCTACCAAGCCCTCTACCACGAGCACATGCTCGCCCTCATCGAAAAACGCCCTTGGCTTTGGGCCACCCACGTTTGGAACCTCTTCGACTTCGCGGCCGACGGCCGTGACGAGGGCGGCAAGCACGGCCAAAACCAGAAGGGCATAGTCACCTTCGACCGCAAAACCCGCAAGGACGCCTTCTATCTCTACAAAGCCGCTTGGAACCACACCACCCCATTTGTCCACCTCTGCGGCTCCCGCTACGTCGACAGGCCCGAGTCCGTCACCGAAGTGAAAGTCTACTCCAACCAACCTGAAGTCACCCTCTACCTCGACGACCACTTCTTCGCCAAACAGTCTGGCCACACCATCTTCACCTTCAAGGTCCCCATCTCCGGCTCCCACAAACTGACAGCCATTGCCTCCGACTGCACCGACACAATCCACATCAACAAGGTCTCAAATCCCAACCTTTCCTACACCCTCTCTGGCAAAGCTCCTGTAACCAACTGGTTTGACAACAAACCCATAGACCCCACCTGCTTCTCCGTCAATGACAAACTCTCGGACCTCCAATCCAACCCCCAGACAGCCTCTATCGTCAACCAAATGATGGCTCAAGGCGCCCAAAGCCGAGGCGATGTCGCCGACGTTGTCAAAGACAACCCTGGCCTAATCCGAATGATGGGCCGCATGTCACTCATTAGCCTCCTTAAGCAAGGTGGCGCCGACCCCGAAAGCATCAAACAGCTAAACCGCATTTTACAAAACATCAAGAAAGGAGACTAACCAACTGGGCAAGGCATCTTTCCTAGAATTTGAAAAAATCTAAATTCTGGGAACAAAAACGTTCCCAGAAATGAAAAAAATAAAATTCTGGGAAAACAAGGGCCCAAAAGCAGCCAAAACAGGTCATTTCAACCAATTTTGACTGTCAAAACAGGGGTTTCCCCTGACTTTGAGAGCGTTTTTTTCCCAGAATTTGAAAAATCGAAATTCTAGGAACAAAAACGTTCCCAGAAATGAAAAAAATAAAATTCTGGGAAAACAAAGACCAAAAAGCAGCCAAAACAGGTCATTTCAACCAATTTTGGCTGCCAAAACAGGGGTTTCCCCTGACTTTGAGAGCGTTTCTTTCCCAGAATTTGAAAAATTGAAATTCTAGGAACAAAAACGTTCCCAGAAATGAAAAAAATAAAATTCTGGGAAAACAAAGACCAAAAAGTAGCCAAAACAGGTCATTTCAACCAATTTTGGCTGCCAAAACAGGGTTTTTACCTGACTTTGAGAGCGTTTCTTTCCCAAAATTTGGAAAAATCTAAATTCTGGGAACAAAAACGTTCCCAGAAATGAGAAAAATAAAATTCTGGGAAAGTTGTTACTAAGGCAACAAAAGCCAGTTACAAAAACCAGCTATAAAAGTAGCCAAAGCTACCAAACTTTCCAGATCAAGCCAAGCTTTGGCTACAAACTTGGAATCGAAACTGATAAACGGAGGAAAAAGTCTATCAAGGAGGAGCACACAATAAATGGACACTACTACAGGCACTACTACAAGCACTACTACGAACACTAAAACTGACAAAGCAATAAACATGGCAACAAACACAGCCACAAACACTGACATGGCAACAAACACAACCACTAACACTGACAAAGCAACAAACACAGCTACTAACACTAACAAAACAGCAAATACAGCCACAAACACTAACAAAACAACAGTAACAAACACAGCCACCAATGTGGAAACCAAAACCTATTGCAATCCACTAGATTTGGCCTATCGCTATCAGCATGTGAAAGAAGGAAAGCCCTCGCGTGGGTTCAGAGAAGGCGCAGATCCAACACTAGTGCCATTTAAAGGAAAATACTATATGTTCGTATCCATGTCCGCTGGGTTTTGGTGGACAGAAGATTTAATTAACTTCAACTTCCATGAGGATACGGATTTACTAATATACGACTACGCACCAGATGCAAGACAAATCGGAGATTACCTTTACCTCTGCGCAAGCCGCAGAAACGTAAGCTGCCCAATACTAAGAACAAAGGACCCACTGACACAACCATTTCAAGAAGTCAGCGCACCATTTGACTTCTGGGACCCAGACCTGTTTTGCGATGATGACGGGAGAGTCTACCTCTACTGGGGGTGCACCAATACAGAACCAATCTATGGCATCGAAATGGACCGCAATACCATGATGCCAATAAAAACTAGGGTTCCCCTAATCTACGAGGACGTAGAGAACCAAGGCTACCAAAGACCGGGCGACAACGGAGTGGTAGAGCAAGAACACAGCGTAGTCTACCAAATGCTCAAGAAAAACTTTAACCCAAAAACTGGCAAAATAGAAATACCACCCGAGATGGAAAAAGCCTCCGGCTATAGCTCGGAAGCCATGACAAAAATGTTTCTTGCAGTAGGAAAACCCTATATCGAAGGCGCCTTTATGACAAAGCATGATGGTAAGTACTACTTACAGTTTGCCACACCAGGCACACAGTACAACACCTACTGCGACGCAGTTTATGTAGGCGACAAGCCACTTGGCCCATTTACACCACAAAAAAGCAACCCCTTCTCCAGCGTCCCCGGCGGCTTTATCACTGGAGCCGGCCATGGTAGCACAATTCAGGACAAATATGGCAACTGGTGGCACGCCTCCACCATGCGAATCAGCGTGAACCACGACTTCGAGCGCCGCGTAGGCCTCTTTCCCGCAGGCTTCGACGAAGACGGGATTCTATTTTGCAACCAAAACTTCGCCGACTACCCAATCCACGTCCCCCAAGGCAAATTTGACCCACTAAGCCTCTCGCCACAATGGATGCTTCTTAGCTACCTAAAACCCACCACCGCCTCCTCCGGCTCCAATCCACAACTCGCCGTCGACGAAAACATCCGCACCTGGTGGAGCGCCTCCACACCCCAGCCCGGCCAGTGGCTCTGCGTCGACCTCGAACAAGAAAGCGACATTCGCGCCATCCAAATCAACCTAGCCGACCAAGACCTCTCCATCACCTTCCCACCCCAGGCCTATGGTGACGACCGCCACACCCGCCACATCGACACCACCACCCAACCCACACTCCTGACCCTCGAAATCAGCCCCGACGCCCGCACCTGGACGCACCTCTCCACCATCGACCGCCCCTGCTCCAACGCCTATCTCCCCTTCCCCGCCGGCATTCGCGCCCGCTACGTCCGCCTCACCTGCCACCAAATTCCCTACAACCAGGTTCTCCGCGTCTCCGGCCTACGCATCTTCGGCATCGGCTCTGGCACCAAGCCCTCTCGGGCGAGTTCTTCGGCTACTCGCCTTACTGCCTACGACGGCAGAGTTTCTTGGCTACCCATCCCTCACAGCCAGGGCTGTAACGTTCGCTACGGCATAGCGCCAAACAAACTCTACCTTAGCCACCTAGTTTATTCCGCAACAGAAGTTAACCTCTCCACCCTTATCAAGGGCCAAAAATACTACATCCGTGTCGATGCCTTCAACGAAAACGGCATCACACCAGGCAACATCATAGAAATGGAGGCCTCCAATGATTAAAAAAGCCGTCCAGCAATTTATGCTGGGCACAGTCACAAACAAAGAAGCTCAAGCCCGCGCCACCCTTTCCGCCATCAAAGAGGCCGGCTATGACGGCATAGAACTCTGCTCTTTCATGATCCATCCCACCGGCTTTCTAGTGCGCATGATGACCAAGGCCGCTGGCATGCCAACTGGAAGCGGAGGCAAGCTGAACTGGCATAAGCTAATCCAAGAAAGCCAGCTCCAAGTTACCAGCCTTCACGTTGACCTAGGCACCATAGAGCGCTCTGCCTCCGCCGTCGCAGAGGAAGCCAACTCCTTTGGTACCGACAGCGTAGTGATTACTGGCATGTACCGCTTCCCCTACGCCGACGAAACCGAGGTTCGTCGCCTTGCCGACCGCCTAAACAACGCCGGTCAAGCCCTTGCCCAAAACGGAGTGCACCTTCTTTACCACAACCACAACTGCGAACTTCAGCGCCTGAGCCCCACCTCCCGCGCCTATGACATCCTAATTGACCAAACCCAACCCTCCCTAGTTAACTTCGAGTTCGACAGCTACTGGTTCACCGAAGGTGGAGCCAACCCCCTCTTCTGGATGCAAAAACTCGGAGCACGCATGAAGCTCTGGCACATCGCCGACCGCGGCTCCCGCCTAACTGGAGCGGCCATGACCCCCATTCTCAAAACCGATAGTGTAGAACTTGGCACAGGCAACATGCCGCTTACAGCCCTCGCTGACCAAGCCAAGGCCAACGGCATAGCCGCTGTCATTCTAGAAAGCCACCGCAACTGGATTGACAACTCCCCCGTCAAGAGCCTCCAGGCCAGCGCCCAGTGGCTCTCCACACACTTCTAACCCAGCCACGGCCCTGCTGGGCATTAGCCACTTTTGCAGAAAAGGAGAAAATATGATCGATTTAAAGCCCTATTTTATTACAGTAATGCGTCCCTACAAGGAGGGGACTGTCGAGGTATTTGAACAGGCAATTCCCTGTGTAAAGGCAAAAAAGGCGACGTTGACGATAACTGCGCTTGGTGTCTATGAGGCAGAAATTGACGATAAAAAGGTAGGCGATGTTTTTTTGGCACCTGGCTATACGTACTATCCTAAGGACCTGCACGTGCAAAGCTACGATGTGACAGCTATGCTAGAAAAAGCACAGGCCGGTGGCTGTACTCTGCGGGTGTATCTGGGACAGGGTTGGTACTGTGGTAGGTTCACTTGCGATAATAAGATTCAAATCTATGGGGAACGGCCAGCGGTAAGTTGGGCTTTGGAGATTGAAACTGAGGATAATCAGAAGGTAATGATGACATCTACAGATGAGGGGGTTCATGCTGTTGAAAGTCCATATGACCTTGGAAGTGAGTACGATGGGGAAATATATTTTGCAAAAGGGGCAGTGCATGAAAGCGCTCAAGAGGTTATTCAGCCGGTAAAGTATCAGGGAAAACTGCCAGAGGTAATGGAAGAGAGCGATATTTATGTAAAAGTGCAGGAAGAGGTGCCGATAAAGGCGGTAATGCAGCACGGCGATGTAACAATCATTGATTTTGGGCAAAACTTTGCAGGCATTATTGAAATTGACCCATCGAAGATGGAGGGCACTTGTCTTAGACTTAGGCATGGGGAAATTCTTAATGAAGACGGGAGTCTTTATACGGCTAATCTAAGGAAGGCGAAGGCCGAAATTGTGTATCACAAGGGGACGGAGACAAGGTGCCAAAGACCTCGGTTTACATATATGGGGTTCAGATTTGTGGAATTGAGCGGCACTCCGTACGTGGAGGGGCTGCTTAGGGCGTACGTCGTGGGGTCGGAGATGGAGCGCACGGGATTTTTCGAGTGTTCGAACGCGCGTGTGGAGCGTCTGTATCTGAACCAGTTTTGGGGGCAGAGGTCGAATTATGTGGAGATTCCGACGGATTGTCCGCAGAGGGACGAGCGGCAGGGATACACGGGGGACGGGCATGTGTTTGCTCGGACGGGAGCGTACAATTTTGATACCCGAGCGTTCTGGCGGAAGTTTTTGAAGGATATGCGATATAGCCAAGCGGATAATAGTGAGGGTTACGTGGCCCCGACTTTGCCGGCGCTGGGACCTGCGGGGATTGGTTTTATGACGATGCTTGGGTGGGGGAATTGTGCATGTATTGTGCCTGAAATGCTTTATTGGCAGTATGGCGATTTGCGTTTTATTCGTGAGCAGTACGAGTGCATGAAGACATGGGTAGAGTGCGAGATTCGGCACATGAATGGAACTGGCCTGTGGATGGGTGTAAGTCTTGGTGACTGGCTTGCGCTGGGTAAGGACGTTGCGTTTATGGCTATTCACAATGGGCCAGTAAGTAACGCCTTTGTAGTTAATGATTTACGCATTATGGCCTGGGCGGCTACACTTCTTAATCGCCCTGAGGATGCAGCGCGGTATTCTGCTCAGTTATCTGAAAGCCGCAAGGCTTACATCGCCGCTTTTGTCAATGATGATGGCACTATGAAGGATGACTATCACGGAGCCTATGTCATGGCGCTGCAGTTTGTTTTGCCACACGGTGACCTTTGGGACAAAGCTTTTGCCAACCTTGTCACCAAGCTTAAAACCGAGGGTATGCAGACTGGCTTCTTTGCAACTCAGCATCTTCTGCCTCTTCTCGCCGAAAATGGGCAGTTTAGGCTTGCGTTTGACCTTCTTCTTCAGCCTAACTGTCCAGGCTGGATGTACCAAGTGGACCGAGGCGCCACCACTACTTGGGAGCGCTGGGACGCGCTGCGTCCCGATGGGTCGGTCAACGAGGACTCGATCTCCAACGGCAATATGGTTTCGTTCAATCACTACTCGTTCGGTAGCGTGGGCGAGTTCTACTACCGCTACATCTTAGGAATCCAGCCTGCGGAACCGGGTTTTGCAACGGCCACTATCCGCCCCTTCATCGATGCTCGGTTGGGCTCTGTCACTGGTTCTTATGAATCTGTAAATGGCAATATCCGCGTCCACTGGGAGGTAAACTCTACTTGTGGCAAATCTGCCGCTAACGTATCCGCCGCAGCTACTCTGTGTATCCAAACTGATGTTCCCGCTCAAATCATTCTGCCGGATGGCACTAGCCAGTATTTAAAGTCAGGTGAATACACTTTTAATGTAAACCTAGCTTAATACTGTTAACATTGTCCTCTCTGTGTGGCCTATAGTTGCTTGCTAGTTGCTTGCTTTATGGCAGGTCTTAGTAGCACGCCATGAGCAGTTTCATTACGCCTATTATTTGGCCACAATGCTACAAGCCAGCCCATTTTGCAAAAGTCTAAAGCATCACGCTCCCAGAATTTATTTTTCCAATTTCTGGGAACGTTTTTGCTCCTAGGAATCCACTTTTTCAATTTCTGGGAAAACTGCCTTGCACAGTGAGGTGTCTTCCATCAATTGGTGATGCAAAATGGCTAGTTATTTGCAATTTAACTGCCTAGGCTCCTCTAAAATAGCGATTTCTCAAAATTTAGAAAACAAACTCTAGCACAAGCAACTTTGGGCAGATACACAGGGTCAATTGACTAGCTAAAATGCGACAAATGGTTACTATTCACAGTTGCTTTTTACTTCTGCACTCAAGCCTCCTTTATTTTAGCACAACTAATCATACAAGGATTAACCAAACTATCCTCAATCGCAAATCCTTGCTTACTAGAATTTCCACGTATTTCTTCAAAATTTTCATTTTACGTGGAAATTTCCACGTATTTCGCTTCATTTTTGAAAATACGTGGAAATCTCCTGCAAAAGACAGGTAAAAATGATATGGTGCAAAAAAAGGTAACACATTTTGTTCCACTAGAGCAGCCAAGG
>X301_European_Hare__coassemble_1146_pt1 | contig 17928 bp, 15 predicted proteins | sample X301_European_Hare__metabat2_high_PE_015 | metagenome-assembled genome bin X301_European_Hare
AATTGACCACAATGTGGAAATTTTGCACTTAATACTCTGCTAGAAATTATGATTGTTTGCAGTTATTTGTCAACTTTCAGAATATTGTGAGTAGATACCAAATGGATTGCTATGGTTCATAACTTATTTGCCAAGTTTATGCAAAGCAGGCCAAGTACTTCCATATAGAAGACGTGGAAATTCTAGTACTACCTTGAGGTATAGTAGTGGCCGTGGTTAAGGCGGTACTTGGCAGGGGAAACACCGACAAGTTTTTTAAAAACTGAGCAGAAGTAGCTTTGGGAACTGAAGCCGAGAAGGTGGGAGATGTCGATGATGGAATTGCTAGAGGACTCTAGCATCCACTTGGCCTCGTTAATGCGCTGTTTTTGGATGTAGTCGTTGATGGTCATGTGGCACTCACGCTTAAAGAGGCGACAAAGGTAGGAAACTTCTAAGCCGGTCAGGTCGGCAAGGTCGGCAAGAGAGATTTTTTTGTCAATGTTGTTGACTATGTAACGCTGGACACGGACAACGTGGACGCTGTGGTTTTGGAGCGAAATGTTGTTGATAGCGTTGCAGTAGCTGTCAATCATGAACTGGATGACATTCAATAGCTCTTCACTGGAGGCGGCACTTTCAATTTTTGCGGTTATTTCTTCAGAAACGGAGTGAATGTAAATAGCAGGAAGACTAGCATCATCGGCGGCTTGCCGCATGATAACATTTAGGGTGAGAATAAGGTTTTTTTCAACGCGGAGGGGGTTAGGCCCCTTGTTGCGACTAGTGTAAATTGGGTTTAGGTGGGCTAAGGCTAGTTGTTGGGTGTCCTTGGGAAGGAGTTTTTTACGAAGTTGCTCGCGGTCGCCTTGCATGACAAGTTGCTGAATTTCGTGTTCAAACTGGTAGTGGGAGATAATCTCAGCCTCTTCCATACGGTTTTCGGCAACTATGGCTAGATTTTCTTTTAGGGTGTTACTCTGCTTGATGGTGTTGATACGGATATATGTGCCGTAACTCTTACCAAGGAATGTGAGTACTGTCTTTCCCCAGGCTTGGACAAATAAAGAATCTTTTATTTCAATAGCGTCAATCAGGCCAATGGCCTCGGTTTCGGTGAATGGGGAGCCTTCTAGGTTGCATAGGGCGTGGATTAGGGCGTCCGAGTCTTTGTCCTCGAGGAAGAAGGGGCCTAGGACCAAAGTTGCGAGGGGGCGGACTTGCGTGATGATGACAAGAAAGGAGAGGTTGTAGGCGTTGACGTAGCGGATTAGTTGGGGGGCTTTGGTCAGGCGGGCGTTGCCGATTTGGCCGATTTGGTGTGTGAAGAGGATGTTTTGGATGAGGTTGAGGGGGTAGCGGGTGAGATATTGGCCGTTGAGTAGCTCTAGATTGCCGTCACAAATGTAGAATGCGGGGAGATTTGTCAGATGTGAAAGTGTGTTTGCAATTTCCTTAATGTCGGCCGTGATGTTGGCCTTAATGTCTTTCATGTAAAAATTATAGGTTGGTAAAAAAGAGATGTCAATATTTTAATATTTTCGTCATGAAATTGAAAAAACGTTTATCTAACTGCCCATAATCTATATTTAAAAGGAGACTCTTTGATGAGTAAAAAGGAGATTCTTTCTGCGATTGTTACAGCCAAAACCACAGAGAAGGTTCGTCAGACACTGGACAGTCTGATTGGAAAAGGACGAGTTAAGTATTTTGAGCCGTTTTCTTTTAAAGAGATGCAGGTTATGGCGGCTGCTGGAAAGTCCAAGGAAGAAATAATTCAGGCCTCGAAGGACCACAAGAATCTGATTAGGCAGTATGTGATTGAAAATAATCCACAGGTGGCTATTTTGGGTCACGATATTGACCAAAGCATTCTTGCCGGTACGGGGATGAAGTGGATTCATTGCACTCACGCAGGGGTAGAGAAAAGTGCAACAAAAGATGTTTTTGACAGAGGAATTATTGTAACAAGCTCAGCTGGCAGAAATGCTTCTTCTCTTGCAGAGCATGCAATAATGTTCATTTTGGGCCTGACGTATGACATTAACTACATCAGAGATACACAAAAAGCACATATATTTGGACTAGGGCCAAGGTATAGCCTCCGTACAAGTCTTTCTGGAAAAACCGTGGGAATTATTGGATGCGGTCATAATGGAACAGAAATTGCGAAGCGCCTTAAAGCCTTTGATGTGAAAATTCTTGGCTATGATAGAAACGTCAGAGAAGACCAAAATTTTGACATCATCATGGAGGCGAACAGCGAAAATCTTAGAAAAATTGCCTCAGAAAGTGATTTTTTAGTGCTAGCTGTAGCGCTAAATAATGCAACGTTCCACATGGTAAACGCTGATCTTCTTGCGACTATGAAAGGCTCTGCCTACCTGATTAACATTGCTCGCGGAGGCCTAGTGGACGAAAAAGCCCTAGTGGAGGCGCTACAAAACCACGTTATTGCTGGCGCTGGTTTGGATACTTTTGAAGTTGAGCCTCTTGACCCCAACAGTCCGCTTTGGGATATGCCGGAGGTGATTTGTACCCCACACACAACGCCTGCAGTTCAAGATATGGAAGAAAGACAGTGGGATTATGTTTACCAAAACATAAAGGCCTATCAAGAGAATGGGAATTTTGTAAATAGGCTGAATCCAGAAGATATCTACACAAAACCCGAATCTCAAAACTCAAAGCAAAAAGCAATGCAAAACACAACAATATAAATAAATCAAAGAGGAAGCAAAATGAAAATCGGTTTTATTGGAATGGGAATTATGGGAAAGCCAATGGCCATTAATCTGGTTAAGGCAGGCTTTGATGTTACAGTTTACGACATGTTCGAAACGGCATGTGAGGCACCTGTAAAGGCAGGAGCCAAGATGGGAAACTACAAAGAAATAGCGCAAAATAGCGATGTTGTAATTACAATGCTACCAGATTCACCACAGGTTAGGGACGTGATGCTAGGAACCGGAGAAGTTGCAAAGAATATGCATAGCGGTCAGATTTTTATTGACTGCTCATCAATTAGTCCAGTTGCCAGTCAGGAAATTGAAAAAGCACTTGAAGAAAGAGGCGTGCAGATGCTTGATGCCCCAGTATCTGGCGGTGAGCCCAAGGCCATTGATGGCACACTAAGTTTTATGGTTGGCGGAAGTCAACAACTGTTTGATAGGTGCAAGCCAATTTTGGAAAAAATGGGATCTTCTGTGGTCCGTTGTGGGGATGTAGGTGCAGGAAATACAACTAAGTTGGCAAATCAAGTTATTGTTGCAGCAAATATCGCCGCTGTGGCAGAAGGTTTGATGCTTGCCAAAAAGGCAGGTGTCGACCCTGAAATGGTCTTTGCCGCAATACGCGGAGGCCTTGCCGGAAGCACAGTCATGGAAGCAAAGGCTCCGATGATGATGGCAAACAACACAAAGCCAGGATTTAAGATTGACCTACACATTAAGGATCTTAAAAACGCTTTGGAAACTGGTCACAAATATGGAAGCCCGCTTCCACTTACAGCCCAAACTATGGAAATGATGCAGAATCTGAAAGCCAGCGGAATGGGCCAATGCGACCATAGCGCCCTTGCCAAGTACTACGAAAAACTCGCCTCTGACACAATCTATAACTAAGTGGGGGGCACTATGGCAAAATGGTGGGAAAACTTCCCCTGGCGAGTCATTCAAACTAACATGCGTGAACTGGACATGCAAGGCCTTGACGCCGAAAAATTCGTCTCGGACCTAAAGGCCTTCCACGCCAACGCCGTCATGGTCAGCTTCGGCGGGACACTGGCCAACTATGTCTCCGTCGTGCCCGACTGCTACCCAAACCCATACTTAGCCCTATCCCCGACAACCTCTTCATCCAGTGCGGCTTCCGCCGACACGAGTTCTTTGAAATCAGCCTCCGGCACTGAGATGCAGAAGTTGGTCCAGCTTTGCCATAAAGAAGGAATAAAAGTCATAGCCAGAACAGACTTTTCAAAGATGCATAAGAGCATTTTTGAAAAGCATCCTGACTGGGCATATAGAGAAGGTGATGACTTAGTACCACTAGATAGTAATGGCTACATCAGTACCTGCCAAAACGGAGGTTTTCAGCAAAACTTTATGGACGAAGTAATTACTGAGATAATTACCAAGTTCAAGGTTGATGGAATCTATTGCAACATGGGCGGCTTTATGGTTGTTGACTACAACGAAAAGCTCCATGGACCCTGCCAGTGCGAAAACTGCAGGCGCTCTTTTAAAGAAAAGTTTGGCATGGACCTTCCCAAAAAAGATTTGCCTTTTGCCAGCATGGCAGACCCAAGCGTTCAAGCATACCAGAAGTTTAAGGGCATGGTAGCTGCAAATCAGAAGAAAAGAGTTGCGGCCTTAATTAAGAGTATTGATCCTAATGTAGCCTATTGCTCGGTTGATTACGTAAGGCAGGAGTCCAATACCTCTATTGGAAGGGCTCTTCCATTTTGGCAGTACAGTGCTTCGAGTAATACAAGAACAATAATCGGCTGCGGCTTTGGTGCTGATAATGCAGATGTAGATATGATGGGTTTTACAGCCAGAGAGACATCTGTTTCTCCTGCTCTTCAGGAGTACCGCCTTTGGCAGGCACTGGCAAACTTTGGTGGTCTTGATTACTTTATAATGGGAAGGCTAGATAACAAAAAAGATACAAGCGCCTATGATAGAGTTAAGCGTGTCTTTACCTATGCATATCAGCACGAAGAACTTTTGAAAAATGCCAAAAGCACTGCATCTGTCCTTCTTGTTCGCGATAGCTATCAAATTCCTAACCCTGAAGAGAGGGGTTGGATAAGGCTACTTACAGAACTGCACATTCCTTTTGATGAAACTCTTTCTTCTGCCCTAGTTAATAAAATAAAGCAAAACTACAAACTTATTGTTCTTCCTGAAAAACCGAGGCTTTCTGCTGAACTTTGCAATCTTCTTAACATTTATATTTCCGAAAACGGAATGATTATTGCCACTGGAAAAGCCTCTACTGGCCTTACTGCCCTTGGTGTTAAGGTGGAAAAACCTGTTGTAGCAGAGGGGTGTTATCTTGCAATTACCGACTCTGATAAAACAACTCTTCCAGATTTGCAACTTCGCGGTCAGTTGCCAATGGGGAAGGGTTATAACCAATATACAAATTTAACTGCCACGGGGTTTTGTCCAATTATGCCAGCGCAGAAATTCGGACCTCCGGAGGTTTGTTACTGTCAGGAAGAGCCAACAGGACTTTATGGTGTTTTGGTAAATAACTATGGAAATGGCAAGACTGTTTACCTGCCATGGAACATTGGAAGTATTTACTACACAGAGGGGTACGACATTTGGTTTGATCTGGCTAAATCAGTACTTGTAGATGTTTTAGGTATTAAACAAGTCGCTAAAAATCTTAGCCCGATGGTTGAAGTAACTGTAGGAATGTCCAAGGGTAAAACTTTGATTAGCCTTGTAAATGGAACTGGGCACTTCGGAACAAGCTTCTTTGATCCAGTAAGTATTTACGATGTGGAAATAGAGTTACCAGCCAATGCAATATCAAAAGGCAAGATAGTAGTCAAAGAGTGGGACTGCGTTGGTGCATGCCAAGATGGTGCATGCCAAGATTGTGCATATATCGATAGTCTAAGGTGTGAATCCTTGGTGAAAAAAGACAACTGCACGGTGCAAATATGTGATGGTATGGTAAGAATCTTAGTGAAGGAATTGGGGTTCTTTGAGCAAATAATTGTTTATAGTGAATGAACTTAGGAGGAAAAATGAGGAAGGCTTTGATTGTTTTGATTGCCTTAATTTCAATCACTTGCTTGGTATCTTGCGGAGGAGGAAGTTCAAGCAAGAGTGCGAAAGAGACGGTTGAGATAACGTGGTGGATTCCGAAGGCGGAGGACTCGACATACTACATGTCGTACGAGGAAAATCCAGCAGTGCGTTATCTAGAGACGATGGAGTTTAATGGACACAAAATTGACCTGAAATTTACAGTGCCAATTTCTGGGTCGGAGCGTGATAACTTTAACACCCTGCTGATGACAGAGGATTATAGAAAGATTTTTGATATGAGTTACTGCACGTCCAGCCCAGCAGAGCTTTTGGAGGACGGGGTTATTTGGGACCTAACTCCTTACATGGAAGAGTACATGCCACATTACATGGAGATTATTCGTTCCGATGAGTCATTAGCTCCATATGTTTATAACACAATTGATGGGGAGAAGAAAATTCTTTCTCTGTATTCAATTACAAACGAAACTCCTAGTAACTTCATGGGTCTTAACTACAGACGTGACTGGGTTGCAAAGTATGGAACCAATCCAGTAACTGGGCAGAAATTTACTTATGGTTACACAGACCCAAGTGACTATAATACGTACTATGACGATGTAGTTTTCCCTAGTGGAGGAAATGACCCAATCTATGTCAGCGACTGGGAGTGGATGTTCGAAATCTTTGAAAAGGCCTTTGCTGATTTGGGTATTACTGATGGCTACTGCATCTCAATTTTCTATAAGGGCTATGCAGAGTCCGGTGGTAACTTTGACTCGGCCTTCGGTGGTGGAACCCCGCTTTGGTTCAGAAACCCAGAGGGAGATGCCGAATTTGGTGGAACATCTGAGGCTATGAGGACTTACCTCCAGATGATGAACAACTGGTACAACAAGGGCTGGTTGGATAAAAACTTTGCAGAGCATACTGCGGACCAGATTTATGCAATTGAATCAGCTAAGATTAACTCTGGAAAAATTGGCGCCTTTGTTGGTCGTCGAGGAAACTCTGGCGGTCAGATGGACAATGGGGACAAACTAACAGAGGGCATTATGGTTTACGGGGCCCCTCCTGCAATCAATGATGTCTATGGTTCAGACGCTGTTAAGAACCATGAGCCTTACTCTCTGTATCAGTATTCCCACCTTAGAGGCAACTTAGTCGTTTCTACCAAGGCAACTGAAGAAGAGTTAAAGACAATCCTTAGTATGCTTGACTATCTATATACAGAAGAGGGTGGCACTCTTTTGGCCTTTGGTCTTACCAAGGAGCAGAACGATGTGCTCCAGGATCCCACCTATGCTAAGTACAATCTAACAGAGGGAGCCTTCCACAGGGAAATTCTTGCTGATGGAAGTATTGCCTATCATAGAGATGTAAAACTTGTTGATGATAATGACCTTGCCTCTGCAATGGCTGCTAAGAGACTGACAATTGGTTACTACTCACCAGGTTTTGTTCCAGCACTGAATGAAAGCTACACTAAGTGCGCGCTTTACAACATGGCTCAGTGGGACAAGTACTATAACACTGGCTACATTGATAAGGCTCTTCAGAACCAGTTCACACCGGAAGAGGCCGCAACATATTCAAAGGTCTATGCCAATGTTGATACTTACATGTCTCAGAACATTCCTAAGTTCATTTCAGGACAGTTGGATGTTAACGGTGCAGATTGGGACAACTACTGTAAGATGCTGAATAAGTACTCGCCAGATAAGATTACCAAAATCTACCAGCGAATCTTCGATGCTGTTAAATGACACTGATTAAGGAGGATAGTTTTGTCATTTATAAAAAAGAAAAACCCAGCTGATGTTGTGGTGCTAAAGGAGTACACATGGAAGCACGACATAAAGCATAACTGGATGATTTATCTTCTTTTCATCCCAGTACTTGTGTATTTTATTGTATTCCACTATGCCCCAATGTTTGGCCTGATAATGGCATTTGAGAACTTCAAACCCTCACGCGGCTTCTTTGGCAGCGAATGGGTCGGCCTTGCAAACTTCCACGAATTATTTACTGGCGACACATTTTGGAAGGTCCTTCGCAACACCACAGCAATGGCAATCTTGAACCTGACAGTCGGCTTCGCGGCACCTGTAATCTTCGCCCTGTTTCTATCTCAGGTCCGCCTGAAGGTCTTTAAGCGCTCCGTCCAGATTATGAGTTACATGCCGTACTTCGTCTCCGCGACCGTCGTCTGCTCGCTTGCCAGCGAATTCCTTTCCAGTACCGGTGCGCTGACAATGGTTCTGTCTTGGTTCGGCTTCGAAAAACAAAATTGGCTGGCCAATCCGAACATTCCCGTCTTCTGGCTAATCAATCTGTTTTTGGACATTTGGCAAGGCATGGGATGGGGGTCAATCATCTACATGGCCGCTATCGCTAATGTCAGTAATGATTTACACGAGGCCGCTGCCATTGATGGGGCCACTAGGTGGCAAAGAATGTGGAAGGTCACTCTTCCAACAATTTTGCCCCTGGTTCTAGTTATGTTCATTATGAGAATCGGCCTTGTCTTTAGAACAGGTTTTGACAAAATCCTGCTTCTTTACATGCCAATGACCTACGATACGGCAGATGTTTTGTACACCTATACTTACCGTATGGCCTTCGGTTCCCAGATTAACTATGGTGTCTCTACCGCTTCTGGCCTGTTCCAGTCCGTAATTGGCACAGTACTATTGTTAATTTCTAACAGGATAAGCAGAAAGGCTGCAGGTTCAAGCCTGATTTAAGGAGGAAAAAATGAAGAAATCGAATACTCTTACAGTCGGGCACAGCGGCATGGTAGATACCCACTCGCCGTTCGAAAAGTTCATTGATGTGATTATTATAATCGTCATGGCAATGGTCGCTTTTGCAAGTGTTGTACCACTTTGGCACACGCTAGTGAGCTCAATCTCAGATGGCAAGAGCTTGATGCAGCACGAGGGCCTTGTCCTGTTTCCAGTCGGCGGGATAACGTTTGAGGGTTACAAGCTGACACTGCGCGATAGTTCGATTATGAAGGGCTATCTGAACACGATTTTGTATGTTTTGGGTAACGTTACCTGTGGTATGGTTCTTAACGTCCTTGGTGGCTATGTCCTAAGCCGCAGGACCAAGTTGAAGTCCACACTGACAGCGTTTGTTGTTTTCACGATGATCTTTTCTGGTGGTACGGTCCCCTTGTACATGGTCTGCCGTAGCCTTGGCATGGTCGGCACTCGTTGGGCTTTGATTTTGCCTCACTGCACCAACGCATCCTTCCTTGTCATGGCCGTCAAAGCCTTTGAGTCCGTTCCGAAGTCCACAGAAGAGGCCGCTCGTATTGATGGCGCAGGCCATCTTCGCGTTATCTTCCAAGTGATGTTCCCACAATGTTTTAGCTTCTTCCTTGTCATTATGGTTAACACTGCCATCATTGCTTGGAACGCTTGGCTTTCGGCTGCCATCTACATCCCAACTGACAAAAACAAGTGGCCGCTCCAACTCTGGATTAGGGAGCTTGTTGCAAACAATGCAGAGTTCATGAACTGGTCCAACCCAAACTACTCGCGCTACCTAGTTCAGTACTGCGTAATAACAATAGCAACACTACCACTAATTCTTGCATTCCCGCTTTTCATCAAGCGTCTTGAACAGGGTATGGCTCAAGGCGCTGAGAAGGGCTGATTTTTGTAACTACTTAAGGCTTTTGGGACCATAGCTACCTTTCAGATTCCTTGATGACGGGACTAGCGCAGTTCCTAAAGTCTATGGATTTTTGAGAAATTTAAAAAACTTTTGGAGAAAAAAATGAAAAAAGTTAGATTCGTAGGAATCACACTCTTGGCTTTTGCAATGCTTTTTGCTCTTGCATCATGTTCCAAGAATAATGACACAACTACAGCAGCCACTTCAACACCAACTGCGACCACTACACCGGCTGCGTCTACAACTTCCGCTGCTTCTGCAGCCACTACTACCGCGGCACCGGCAAAAGAACTTACAATTGATGAGAAGCTTATTGCTAATCAGTGGTGTTACAAGTTCTCCGCAGAGGGTTATGGAGATTTTGCGTTCTTTTTCAAGTTTTATGAGGCAGACCCAGTCCTTGGTAAGGTCTTCTACGCAGGTCTTTCAAACAACAGACAGAACTTTGCAGGAACCTACGACTTGGTCAAAGAGCCCTATGGCTACAAGGCTTATAATACCAGAGAGGAAGAGCAGGCCGACGATGACCATGTTGCCTACACTGCAGTTGGTACAGCAGATTACACAATTGTCCTAAAAGACTGGGACGGAAAAGAGATTGGCAGAATGGGTTTTGATGGTGAAAAGCTTTACAACGCTCAGGATAAGGATACCGCTATTGTTTACTCCGCTGGCTCGACACCATTTGTTTACAACAAGAATGATGCGTCCTTTGCTTCCACTATTGCTGGTGAAATGCCAGTTGTCGTTTTCAGCTACACTGCCTTTGATGATGTAACTTCAACAATTCAGATTAACCATAACCACAGCTACACAGACCTTGTTGCTGCCATGATTGAGGGTACTTGGACATCCTCTCAGTCTGCTGATGGTTCTATCACCTTTGATCTTACTCCATATGATAGCCTTGACACACCAGCTACACTTGTTGTTTCGGCTGACAAGAAGACAGCAACCTATACTGCTGACGGCGAAGACCCAATCGAGATGGGTATCCCACTTCCAGATGTCACCACAGAGTACAGTTTCCAGGGCAAGACTCCTACCGCATATGGCAGAGATGCTGATTTAGTTCTTGATTGTCTCAGCGATGGCACTTTCACTCTGACAATCTCAGTCTTTGGCAACTCCCAGACTCTTGACCAGGGTACTTGGTCAGTAAACGCAGCTCACAAGTTCACCTTCAACTGCGACAACGCAGGAACCATTGAAAGCACAATTGTTGACAGAAATGTCCACGTTAGCTACTCAACAACTCACGCTCAACTTGGTGAACTTAGCTCTGACCTAGCTCTTGTAAACTAAAAATTTCTATCACTTAACTTATCCTTCCTGAGCCACTTGGAAAGCCCTTGTGGCTCAGGTTTGAAGGAATGTCAAAAAAAGATGTAGCTTCTTTTTGGGAGAAGCAAGGTCTGCTTTGGCAGTGTAAACAGCACATTTTGCTCTGTTTTGACTACCAAAACAGATGAGATTTGGCTAGCTAATAGGCAGCAAAACAGGCAATGCAAAGCATCTATTGCAAAATAAATAGCAGGAGTGAACTGGGATGAAGTACTTCACTGAGGCAGAAAGAAAGACACCGATTATTGAAACAGACGTACTGGTAGCAGGGGCAGGAACTGCAGGCTTTATTGCAGCCATTGCCGCTGCTAGACACGATGTGAATGTACTGCTTGTAGAGAAACTACCTGTTCCAGGGGGTACGCTAACTAATGGTGGCATAGGGTTTAACGCATATTACTCGCAGCAAACAAAAGAGGGGGACCAGTCTAGAAGGATAGTCGGGGGGCTTGCCTATGAACTGGCTGAAAGGTTGGAAGAAACAGGTTTTTCAACAGGCTTTAGAGAGATAAAAGATGACCACTATCGAACAACCTATCGCTTTATGGCAGACCATGAGGCACTTAAGGCAGTTGCATCAGAAATGCTTATGCAGGCCAATGTCAATGTGCTACTACAAACATTTTTGTCAGATGTAGTGTTCAAAGATGGAAAAATAGAAGCAGTAATGATTGAGAACAAGGATGGACGAAGTGCAGTAGTTGCAAAGCAGTATATCGATGCAACTGGGGATGGGGACATTGCACACAAAATAGGCCTAGAGCAGAAGGAACTCTGGCAAGACTACGATAAAGTTTGCGGAGGTCCCACGGGACTTGTGTTCGGCATGGCGGGAATCGACTTTGACAAGGCCGTTCGAGAAAACAATGGCGCCTTCATGAAAATATCCGCCGACCAAGTCCCCGATGACCAACGCCTAGGGATGCATCGCTACGCCTTTGCACACAAGGCCAAACCCGACCGCTACCCGAAAATGAATCGCATCGACATCAACTTCTTCACCTCCTTTCAGGGCATCCATCAGACCGAGGCCACTTACATCAATAACTCCAAAGCTCCAAAAATCGATGCCACTGACACGGCGGCCTATAGTTTGGCCGAGATGACAATGCGTTCTAGAATTATGCAGATGGCCAAGGCAATGAAAGAGGAGGTGTCAGGCTTTGAAAACGCATATGTTAACTGGGCATCAATTCAGCTAGGAGTAAGAGCAAGCAGGATAACAACATGCGACTACATGATAGTTCAGGATGACATAAGTCAGGCACGTCGTTTTGAAGATGAAATTGGTCTTTATGGTTTTCACGATTTGGCGCCAAAGCACGAAGAACTATTTTGCAAAAGCCCTGGCTTTTATGGCCTGCCGTATCGAATGATTCTTCCAGTTGGAGCTAACAATCTTTATATGGTTGGGCGAAGTGTCACATCTGACATTAGGGCCCATATGTCAACTAGAAATACAGTTTGCTGCATGGAAATGGGACAGGCCGCAGGGATTGCCGCGGCAATTTGTGCCAAGAAGGGCATTCAAAGTAGGGAAATTGACTACAAAGAACTTAGACAGGCCCTGCTTGATGATAATGTAATATTAGGTTAAGAGAAAGGAAAAGTAAATGACCATAGAGGAAAGAATAAATGAGGCAAATAAAAAGGTTATGGACCTGTTTTTGGGCTTCGAACCTGTTTGGACAGATGTAAGGCCAGCAATTGATGTTGTGCCAGGAATGAGGAAAAACTTAATTTTACATCCGGGCCCACCGATTGATAAAAACAACATTGTTTTGCCGCTAAAGACCTCGATCTGTGGTGCGGCGGTGCATGAGAATTTAGCCAAAACGACCGAACAGGCGTGGGAGATGGTTCTGTCGGGGCAGATTGAGATTGCGCCGGCACAGGATTACCATTGTGGCTGTGCGGCGGCCATGGTCATGTCAGCCTCCATGCCTGTAATTGTTGTGGAGGATAGAAATGGCGGTGGGAAGGGCTTTAGTACTCCGCATCCGGGGCCGAAGCCCAAGGTCCTTCGCTGGGGCCTTTATGATGATGAGGTTGAGCAGGATTTAAGGGCTTTTCGGGATGTCTATTGCCCTGCATTGGGAAAGGCAGTGCGGGCCAGTAGCGGAATTGACGTAAAGAGTATTCTTTCCAAGACTGCTGGAATGGGTGATGAGAATCACAACAGACAACCGGCGGGGTCAATGTGTCTGGCCTTGACCCTGGCTCCTTGGCTTTTAGATACCTGCGATAACAAACAGGTGATTAAAGATTTTTTGGCTAATGACCGATTTTTCCTTAATCCAGTCATGGCCGCAGCGTTGGCTGTAGTGGATTCAGCAAAGAAGATTAAGGACTCGACTGTGATGGTGGGCATGGGTGGAAATGGACAGGACTTTGGCATTCAGGTTGCTGGGACTGGAAATAAGTGGTATGTGACTCAGGCCCCGTATATTGAAGGGACCATGCTTAAGCCGTCTTATACCAAGGCTAATATGCTTAGGTACATGGGTGATAGTTGTGTGACAGAGGTTTATGGTTTTGGCGGAATGTGTGCTATTGCAGGACCCATGTACATGAAATTAACAGGTTCCTCCTTTCAAGAGGCTATTGAACGAACAGAAAAGGCTAGGAAGGTTTCTCTGGGTGAACACACTTTTGCGCCAGTTCCTTGGGACAATTATCGCGGTCAGCCGGTTGGTGTGGACATTCGTAAGGTCGTTGGCTACAACGTTTTGCCAATTAGCCATGGCGGCTCAGGTCTTAAAACCGGCGGTCAGGCAGGAGCAGGGGCTGCGGAACTTCCGATTGATTGCTTTAAGAAGGCCCTGTTGGGTGTGGCTCAAGACATGGGTATTGTAAAGGAGATCTGAATGCAGGTATTTACAAAGATTCAAAAGAATAAGTATGTGGACTCTTTGGAAACTCTTTACATGACATCAGTGATAAACTCGATAGATGGGGTAGATGTTGGCTTTGCATCTATGGCCAAGGCATCGTTGAAAAGTGACTTGGAAAGAAACAGCATGCTAACTGATGAAATAGTTGCTCTTAAGGAGTCTGACTTTGTCATTTGTGTTAAGTGTAAATCTCAGACAGTATTCGAAAAGGTGCTAAATGATATCTCCACGAACGATGTTAAGGTTGAAAATGAAGAGAAAAAGCGTTTTCAGGACATCAATGAGGCTGTAAAGGCCAACCCAGACATCAATCTTTGTCAGATAAACGTCCCTGGTGAGTATGCACTAGAAGAGGTTACTAAGGCCTTAAACGCAGGCCTACATTGCTGCGTTTTTTCTAATAACGTTCCACTTGAGGATGAACGTAAAATGAAAGAACTGGCCATGGAGAAGGGGCTTTTGTGCATGGGACCTGATTGTGGTGTCGCAAACATTAATGGTGCCGCCCTAGTTTTGGCAAGTATCAACAATCGCGGCCCGTTTGGAATCTGCGGTGCTTCGGGAACTGGGATTCAACATGTTGCAGCTATTCTTCATGAGTGTGGAACTGGTGTTAGCCAGACTATCGGTACTGGTGGAAACGACCTTAAGGAGCCAGTTGGCGGTTTGATGATGCAGATGGGAATTGATGCTTTAGAAGCCGACCCAGATACAAAGTATATTATCCTAATTTCCCGTAAGCCTGCAGATTCTGTCCTGCCTATAATTCTTCAGAAAATAAAGAATTGCACAAAGCCTGTGGTTGTTTTCTTTATGGGCTGCACAGCCGATGTTATTGCTGATGCTGGCGGTATTTTTGCCGCCAATTTGGATGATTGCGCCCAAAAGGCCTTATCCTTGATTGGAAAATCATACGATTTGGAAACCCCTTCTGAAATATCTTCTCTTGCTAAAGAAGCAGTTTTGGGACTAAGTTCCAAGCAAAAGTATGTCCGCGGTATGTACACTGGTGGTACCTACATGGATGAAGCAATGAGGACAATGAGTCCAGTTATTGGTCCAATTTGGTCAAATGCTCCATCAGATTCAAAGTTAAAGCTTAAGGATTCTTACAAGAGTGTTGAAAATACGTGCGTTGACTATGGTGAGGAGGAGTTTACCCTTGGTCGACCACATCCAGCAATTGACCCAAGTGTAAGAAAGGCAGAACTTCTTAGAGAGGCACTGGATGAGGAGGTTGCTGTAATTGTCTTGGACTTCATCCTTACTCCCCCAGGTCACATGGACCCTGCTGGGGACATTATCCCAGAGATTAAGAAATCTCAAGCCATAGCTGAAGAGCAGGGTAGGAAGATTGTCTTTATTGCTTCTGTTTTGGGAACGGATGCGGACTTACAAAATAAGAAGGAGCAGGTTAGAAAGCTTAAGGAAGCTGGTGTAATTGTTTGTAAAACAAACAATACTGCCTCACTTTTGGCTGCACAGATTATCAAACTTCAGGGGGAGCGTGCAAAATGAGTTGTGAAAATAGCAAGATTGCATGTAGCAAAATTGATTGTAGCAAGATTTTGAATCTTTTTAAATCCGATTTGGTTGTTGTTAGTGTTGGCTCTTCTGCCTTTGCTACAGCAATTGAGAATCAAGGTTTTAAGACCTTTCATGTAGACTGGGTTCCCCCTGCAGGTGGGGACCGACAGATGCAGGAGCTTTTGAAAATTATGGGAGGTCTTTGATTATGATTGTTATGGTCTGTAATGCAGGTAGCACTTCTCTAAAGTTCAAGGTCTATGACATGCCCTCTGAAAGGGTTCTTTCTCAGGGCGGTGTTGAGCGAGTAGGCTCTACCGACGATGCTATATTTAAGTATTCTAACAACTTAACTGGTTATAAAACAACAAAAGAGGGCTGTTGCATTCCTGACTACAAGAGTGGAATTCAGATGTTTCTTGATTCTCTTACAGATAGTCAAATTGGTAGCATAAAAAGCGCAAGCCAGATTTCTCGTGTTGGATATAAGACGGTGCTATCTAGGACTTGTTTCGGCGTGTCGGAGTTGACGGACGAGGTTTTGCAAGGGATGAGGGATTGGTATGTCCTTGCACCGGTACATAACAGGGCATATTTGGAATCGATTCAAGCGATGAAGGCGGTGCTGCCCAGTGCAACGATGGTGGGGGTTTTTGAAACGGCGTTTCACAAGGACATTCCCTTGGAGCGGCGTCTTTACGGGCTCCCATTTGATTGGATTGAATCCTACAAAATCCAACGATTGGGCTTTCACGGGGCCTCACATGGATATATTGCCCAGTGTCTGTCTAAGGAGAAGCCGTCTTACAGGGCTATTTCTTGTCACCTGGGTGGAAGCGGCTCGATTTGCGCGATTTTGGACGGAAAGAGCGTAGATACTAGTTTTGGCATGTCCCTAGAAACTGGTCTGGTGCACGCAAATCGCGTAGGCGACATGGACGCTACGATGGTTTACTACCTAGAGCAAGAGGGGCTTTCAAGGGACCAAATCCTTGATGGACTGCAAAAAAATGGTGGCATGAAGGGCTTGTCGGGCATCAGTGGAGACCTTCGTTATGTTGAAGAGGCCGCGCAAAAGGGTAACAAGCGTGCCAAGCTTGCACTAGATGTCTACATCAATGGCATTGTTCACTACATTGGTGCATTCTATCTGGACCTTGGTGGTTTGGACTTTCTGGTGTTCACTGCTGGTATCGGTGAGCATTCTGACTATGTTCGTAATGCTGTTTGTCAGAAACTTGCGCCTCTGGGTGTTTGCATCGACCCTGCTTTGAATGCTGAAAATGCTTCTGTTATTTCTACGCCATTGTCCTCTGTAATTGTTAAAGTTATTCCAACAGATGAGGAGTTGGTAGTGGCAAGAAGTACGTTTAAGTATTGAGAGTAGTTTGGTTGCCTATCTTAGTGATATTTTCCTGTTTTTGTCTGATTTATTGTGTTTGTGCGTGTCATGATTTGTTGATATGAAAATACTTAAGCAGTTACTTATTATTCTTTTTATCAGCTTTCTTGGAGAGGTTCTTAGTTACCTTATTCCAATAGGAATTCCCGCCTCTATTTATGGTTTGATTATACTTTTTATACTTTTATGTGCGGGATTTCTGAAACTTGAATCTGTTTCTATTGTTGGTAAATTTCTTGTCAGTATTATGGGCGTAATGTTTGTCCCAGCTACTGTCGGTATAATCGACAGTTGGGATGTTTTTTCCCAATCTCTAGGTCTGTATTTTATTGTTGTTTTTTGCACAACTATTATTGTCATGGGTTTTTCTGGCAAAGTGACACAGGCCGTTATTAACTTGAAAGGCAACAGTAAAGTAGAAAGTGATATTGGCCCAGACGGAGTTTGCAATGACTGACTTTCTTCTTAAATCTGCCTATTGGGGAGTTGCTCTATCACTTGCATCCTATTTTTTAGGCGATTCACTTTATAAGAAATATAAAAAAGCAATCTTTAATCCCATCCTTATCTCTGTTGTATTAACTACAGTATTTCTTTTACTGACACGTACTAATTACTCAGTTTATAAGCAAAGTGCCTCTTTTATCAGTTGGTTTTTAACACCAGCCACTATTTGTTTAGCCATTCCGATTTATGAGCAAATTCAAATTCTTAAAGTCAACAAGCTGGCAATTATTTTAGGCATAGCAAGTGGGGTTTTAACTTCTTTTTCGTGCATTTTTGTATTGGCTATGCTATTTGGTTTGAGTCATGTTAACTATGTAACTATACTTCCTAAGTCCATTACTACAGCAATTGGTCTGGTTATTTCTGAGCAAAATGGTGGTTATCCAGCAATAACTGCAGTTGTTATTATTCTAACTGGAATTATTGGAAATATTACCGGACCCATAGTTTTGAAATTTTTAAAAATCAAAGATCCAGTCGCTTGCGGTGTTGCTATGGGCACCAGTAGTCACGCAATAGGCACAACTAGGGCATTTGAAATGGGGCAAATTCAGGGCTCTGTCAGTTCTCTTTCCATAGTGGTATCTGGGATTTTGACTGTTCTTGAATCTCTTTTAGTTTGCAACCTCATTTAAAGAAAGATATTGAAAATAAGGTCAATATTTCAAAAGTTAGCATAGTGAATACTAGTTGCAGACGGTCACTTCATGCGGCCATCAGGGTCACATTTTCCGGCCAGTCAGGGCCATATTAAACGGCCAGTTTTGGAGATCAACAGGGCAGATGGCCATCCACCCTGCTGATTAACATCAATAATTAT
>X301_European_Hare__coassemble_1158_pt1 | contig 17327 bp, 15 predicted proteins | sample X301_European_Hare__metabat2_high_PE_015 | metagenome-assembled genome bin X301_European_Hare
GGGAAGCGGAGCTAAGAGGTGAGCAAGTAGGAGAAGCAAGAGGTGAAGCAAGAGGACGGGCAGAAGGCGAACAAATAGGCGAAGCAAGAGGACGGGCAGAAGGCGAAGCAAGAGGACGGGCAGAAGGCGAAGCAAGAGGACGGGCAGAAGGCGAAGCAAGAGGACGGGCAGAAGAAAGAAAAGAAAATGTGCAAAATCTTCTTCGTGCTGGAGTAACAGAAGACCTTATCGCAAAAGCCTTCAACTTGCCTATTTCTGAGGTTAATGCAATTAAGACCCAGTTGGCAAACTGACTTTCAAAAACCATACAATTCAGCTACGCTAACTATGAAATCCCTCTTATTTTTATAACATCCCAGCCTTAGGACAGAGGTGACTATGATCCGTTTGGTTTCAGAATCGGTGTGATGAAAGAACTGATTTTTTATTAGGTGATGGTGCATATAAACTATTTTTGAATACGAAGGGACACATCGGAAATATTTCACCAGAATTATCCGAACTATTGAAATATATGAACAATCCAAATGCATATCCAGTAAACCAGAGCGAAAATGCCTTGATTTACAAGATTGAAAATGCGGTGAATGAAGTTAAGACTAACTCAAAATGGAGAGACGAATTTATGATTTATCATTTGAAACAAAGGGAAGCGGAGCTAAGAGGTGAGCAAGTAGGAGAAGCAAGAGGTGAAGCAAGAGGCGAAGCAAGAGGACGAGCAGAAGGCGAAGCAAGAGGACGGGCAGAAGAAAGAAAAGAAAATGTGCAAAATCTTCTTCGTGCTGGAGTAACAGAAGACCTTATCGCAAAAGCCTTCAACTTGCCTATTTCTGAGGTCAATGCAATTAAAACCCAGTTGGCAAACTGACTTTCAAAAACCATACAATTCAGCTGCGCTAACTATGAAATCCCTCTTATTTTTATAACATCCCAGCCTTAGAACAGAGGTGACTATGATTCGTTTGGTTTCAGAATCGGTGTGATGAAAAAACTGATTTTCTATTAAGCGCTGGTGCCTACAAAACCATAAACTATAAACTAGTACAAAAGGACACATCGAAAATATTTCGGCTCTACTCCAAAACCAGTTGATTTAACACATTTCGGTATAATCCAACCAAAATTTGATAATAGATGAAAAATGGCCCATCCCCAAATTGCCAAAATATAATGCTTGACGATTTCCCTTGGAATATGGACACTAGAGCCATGCCCAAAAGAAGAACAAAACAACTTTATATCGAGAACCTTGGCTGCGCTAAGAACCAAGTAGATGCAGAAGTAATGGCCAAAAGCCTAGAAAATGATGGATGGCAACTAGTTGAAGAAGCAAAAGATGCAGATTTGATTATAGTAAATACCTGTGGCTTTATAGAAAGCGCAAGGGAAGAAAGCATCAACACATTCTTGGAATTAAAAGCAGAAAATCCAAAGACCCCAGTAATAATTGCTGGCTGTCTAGCCCAGCGCTATGCAGAAGAACTAGCCACAAGCCTACCGGAAGCCGCGGCCATCTTTGGCAATCGGGACCTATCTCAAATAAACAATCTTGTAACCAATCTGCAAAATCCCACTCCAAATCAGACTCCAACTCCCACTTCACCTCAAACCCCCGCTTCCTCCCAAAACTTCACTTCAGCCCACGAAACCACTCCTTCCAAAATCACAACTGAACACCAACCCCCCGCTTCCAAACCCACAGCAGAACATCAAAACTCCACTTCAGCCCACGAAACCATCACTTCCAACCCCACAACAGAACACCAAACCACTCCAACCCCCAAAACCACCACATCCCAAACCTCCACTTCAGCCCCCGAAACCACCTCCAACCCCACAGCAAACCACCCGACCTCCTCTCCCCCCATCCTCACCCCCGCTTACCCAGACCCCAAAGATGACATCTACGACCGAGACCGCCTGTTTAGCTACCCAGGAAGCGCCTACCTAAAAATCTCCGAAGGCTGCAACCACCGGTGCGGCTTCTGCGCAATCCCACTAATTCGCGGCACCCTCAGGTCCAGACCACAGGAAACAATCCTCAAAGAAGCACAGCAACTAGTTGCAAGAAACATCAAAGAAATCAACCTAATCGCACAGGACCTAGCCGCCTATGGAACCGACTGGGACGGAAAAAGCCACTTTCTAGAACTCCTAAAAAACATCGCCGCCATCGAAGGCAACTTCAAAATCCGCCTCTTGTACATCCATCCCGACGCCTTCCCCCTTCAACTTTTGGACATAATCCGCGACAACCCCAAAATCCTGCCATACTTCGACATCCCCATCCAACACGCTAGCACCCACCTCCTTCGCCCCATGAAACGCACCGGCACCGCCGAAAGCTACACCCAACTAATTCGCACCATCCGCGAAAAACTCCCAACCTCCGTCATCCGCACAACAATAATGCTCGGTTTCCCTCGCGAGTCCTCTGACGACTTCTCCCAGGTTTATGAATTTGTAAAAGTGAACCGCTTCAATTGGATGGGCTCGTTCATCTACTCAAGGGAAGAGGGCACCTACGCCTATGACCTTACAGATGAAAAAACACATAAAGAGCTCACAAAAGAAGCAAAGAAAAGACAGAAGAAGCTTCAGAAACTCCAGGAAGGCATAACAGCAGAAATCTTGCAAGGCTTTGTTGGCAAAGAGTACAATGTTTTAATTGAAGAGCTGATTGAAGGAGAAGATTTAGCCATAGGCCGCATCTGGGCGCAGGCTCCAGAAGTGGACGGCCTTACCGTAGTGATGGGCACCGGCATGGTCCCTGGAAATATCTACCGCTGTGGAATTACCAAGGTAAACGGGGTTGACCTACAGGCCGTTAAGATTGACTAGCATAGAGGGTGATTATTAAAGCATGAGCATGGACGAAATACTGGGACAGCTAAATGCCCAGCAACTGGAAGCAGTACAGATAAATGAGGGCTCCTTACTAGTTTTTGCCGGAGCTGGGTCCGGTAAGACCAGAGTCATTACAACCAAAATTGCCTATGCAATAGATAGACTTGGTGTAAAGCCTTGGCAGATACTGGCAGTGACTTTTACCAACAAGGCCTGTAAGGAAATGCAGGATAGGGTAGTGTCCATGATTGGCAATACCGGTAGGCAGGTAATGATAAGGACCTTCCACTCCTTTGGTTTGTGGCTTCTTAGGCGGCACGGCGTAAAGGTAGGACTGGACCCAAATTTTAAAATTTATGATGACGATGATAGTGTGGCCCTACTTTGTCAGGCTTTCCCAGATGTTAATAAGAAGGAAATTGCCGAATACTATAAGAAAATAGCAATTCTTAAGGATAAGATGGAAAGGCCCAGTAAGATTGATGAGAAGCTTGTTAGGTACTTTAACAAGTACCAAGAGGTTCTAAGAAGAACAGGCAATGTGGACTTTGCCGATATGATTATTAAGTCCACACAGCTTCTTGCGCAGAACAAAGATGTTCTGCAGGAAGTGCGAAACCGGTTCAAGATGATACTGGTGGACGAGTATCAGGACTCCAACCGCGCCCAGTTTAACCTTCTTAAGCTTCTAGTTGGCCCAGATACCTTTATCTGCGCAGTAGGGGATGATGACCAAAGCATCTACCGCTTCAGGGGTGCTGAGGTGCAAAACATACTGGAGTTTCCCAAGGTGTTTCCCAACACAAAAAAGGTTGTGCTGGGCACAAACTATAGGTGTACAGAAAGCATACTGGAAGTTGCCAAGGATGTAATTGGGTACAACAAAACCAGGGCTGTTAAGGACCTTAACGCAGAAAAAAGGGGTGGTGTTAAGCCTAAGCTTTACTATTTGGATAATGGTGATGCCGAATCGGATTTGGTGGTAAATCTTTTAAAAGACCTAAATCGGAAGGACAAAACAGCCTTGGAAAATAGCGCTATAATATACCGTGCCAACTACCAGTCAAAGAGTTTTGAAGACCGCCTTATGGTGCAGGGGATTCCGTACCACATTGTAGGCTCCCTGCGTTTCTATGACCGAGAGGAAATTCGTGACTGCATCTCGATTATCTCGCTTATTACCAATCCACGTGACAGTGTTGCCTTCCAGCGCATGGTCAATAAGCCCTCGCGCCGCATTGGCGAAACTAGTATCGACAAGATTTTGGCTTTGGCTACTAACGACCCAAGCTTAGACGGGGACACGATTCAGGCCTGCCGCCAAGCTCTATCTAGCAGAATTCTCAAGGGCCCTGCCAATGAGGGGGTTGCCAGTTTCGTCCAGGCCTATGATACTTGCAGTCAGCAATTTGGGACTGTTAATAATGGTACACTACTTGGCACGATTCTTTCTGAATTCGGAATTCTGGAGTACTACATCAAGCGCGACAAGGACCAGCCTCTTGGCAATAATAAGCGTACCGACAACATAGGCCAGCTGGTTAATATGTTAGCCTCAGATGATTTTTCTAATGGTCAAGATGGTATAAATCACTTTTTAGAGGTAGCCTCCCTAGATGCCGCATCTTTAGGTCAGGATGAGGGAGATTCCCAAGAGGGTGTGACCTTAATAACAATGCACAATACTAAGGGCCTGGAATTTGATAGGGTTTTCATAGTTGGGATGGAGGACGAGATCTTCCCTGGGCGTTTAGACGAAAGCACTCAGGCCGATATCGAGGAGGAGAGGCGTATCTGTTACGTGGCTATGACACGCGCTAGGGAGGAGCTTTATCTTTTTTCTGCTAGTAGTCGCATGCGTTGGGGTTCCTGGCAGTCGGAAAGTCCTAGTATGTTCCTAGGGGAGATTAAGCCAGAGCATATTGAAACGATTGACATGCGAACTAAGCCCCGCTTTGGCTCTTCTTTTTACTTTAATAGCTCTGACTTTGATGGCTATGGCGGCTATTACAAAAGCCGTTATTCTTCTAAGTATGATGACTACTCAACTCCTGTCCAAAGTTCTAAAAAGGTAGCACCTAATAAGTACAATATCCGAAGCCAAGGCTCTGTTTCTGCGACAAAACCCAGTGTTACTGTTGTCAAAAAGCCTGCCCCAACTGCCGCTTCTATGGGCATAACCTTTGAGGTAGGGGACCGCATCAAAAGTGACTTCTATGGTAGTGGCGTTATTACTGGTAAGCGCATGTTCTCTGGCCGAGAGGTTTTAGAGGTTAAGTTCGATACTGGCCGCACTGGCACCTTTGTTGCTGAAAAGGTGACCTTCACAAAACTTCCCAAGTAGATTAATTGGTCAATTGGCCTTTGGGTACTAGACAAAGTACTGTCTCTAAATATATTATCTTTGTCGTGCGCCTTTTTAGGATGTTTTTTGCTATGGGACTTCTACCCCTTTCCCACTGGGGTTCCAGATGCTTAATGGCTCCTGAAATTGGCTGAATCGGCAAGGGACCGCTCATCCTTAGCTGTGAAGGCATGCACGAAAAATACATACAACTTTTTGCAGGTGTTTACTATGAAAACTATTATTGTGAAGCCGCAGACAATGCAGAAGAAGTGGTATCTGATTGACGCAGAGGGCAAGGAGCTTGGACGCGTTGCAGTTGCTGCTGCTAACATTCTCCGTGGCAAGAACAAACCCGAATATGTACCAAATCAGGACATGGGCGACTATGTCATTATCATCAATGCCGCTAAGGCTGCAATGTCAGGCAACAAGGCAAACGACAAGATGTACTACAGAGTTTCTGGCTATGCTGGAGGGCTTAAGGAGGAATCCTATGCTCAGGTTGTAGTGCGTAAGCCAACCTTCCCAATGGAGCACGCAGTTAAGGGCATGCTTCCTAAGGGGCCGCTTGGACGTAAGCTTTTTACCAACATGAAGGTTTATGCTGGGGAAAATCATCCACATGCTGCTCAGCAGCCAATTAAGGTTGAAATCTAAGGGGTACGAATATGGCTAAGACAGAAGCAAAGAAAATCAATCTCGGTCAGGGTACCGGACGTAGAAAGACAGCTGTTGCACGTGTTTACCTTCGCCAGGGAAGCGGCAAGATTACAGTTAATGGCAGAGATGTAGAGGAGTACTTCAGTGATCCTCTTTGTGTCTTCCAGGTCAAGCAGCCTTTGCAGGTGACAGACTCAGAGGGCAAGTATGACATTCTTATTAATGTCAGCGGTGGTGGCCCAAGTGGCCAGGCTGGTGCTTGCCGTCATGGTATTGCCAGAGCACTGGTTGATGAGAATGAGGCAAACAAGCCTGCACTTCATGCAAATGGCTTCCTTACCAGAGACCCAAGAATGGTCGAAAGAAAGAAGTATGGTCAGCGTGGTGCAAGACGCAAGTTCCAGTTCTCAAAGAGATAACATTGGGGTTTTCAATGGGAAACCGATTTCAAAGGGAGCCGTCCTCTTCAGAGGGTGGCTCCTCTGTTTTTCTAAGGTGCAGAAATCAGGCTATTGTCTATCTTTCTCAGCGTGAGCATAACAAAAAGGAGCTTTCAGTTAAGCTTCAAGCCAAGGGTTATGAGATTTCTGTTATTAAATCTGTTCTTGAGCTTTTGGAGTCGGACGGCCTTCTTAGTGAGTCACGCTATATCCGAATCTTTGTTTCTTCCAGTAACCGTCGCCACCCTGAGGGGCGAAGGTTGTTAGAAAAGCGTCTTTTAGCTAAGGGTGCTGACCGTGATACTGTTAAATCTGTTCTTGATGAAATTTATACTGAGCAGTATACAGCAGACTTGGTTTCGAAGGCTAGGGATATTATAGTGGGGAAGGGCAAGGCCCAGACAGAGGCTGATATTCGTTTTTGTCTTCAGAAGGCAGGCTTTTCTATATCTGATATCAAGCTTTTAAAAAACGATTAATTTGTGCTACACTTTGCTTATGAGTAGCAGATATCGAATTCCAGTTTTTTCAAAGGATACTATTTCTCAAATTGCCTGGGGTATGGAAAACCAGGATGAAAAGTCATTTCTTAATCTTTCAGATGGTATGGTGTATACTCCAAGTCTTTTGTCCGACCAGATTGTACCGGAGAATCTTGTTGACCTTCCGCCATGGCATAGCTCTGATGGTTATCAGTTAATGGTTAGTTTTGTCATTTCCTGTAAGAACCAAGCTTTGAAGGAAAAGCTTTCAAGTGTTCTTAATAATAAATCGCGTGGTGTTTTTCGGCGTTTTCGAGATGCTCTTTCTGAGAATCCTGAGGATTTGAGGTCTTGGTATGATTTTAAGGATGCCCACATGCGTAGTTACATTCTTTCTTGGTACAGGCGCAACATGCCAACGCGTGAAAATGTTTTGGAAAATGATGACCTTTATGTTGGAGGGCTTCTTGCTGATTTTGATGTTTCTCATCTTAGTACCTTAGATGTCTACTGTACAAACTTGATCAGCTCTTTATCAGAAACAAGTCCTGTCATTGCCAAGGTTCTTTCTTGTTTTACGGAGAAGCAGGCCTTTGTTGGGTACAAGGATGAAAAGGGCTGTGGTGCAATTATCTATGAAATTGTAGGTAGTACTGCCTGCATTCTATACTACAGTGTAGAGTCTGATGTTCGGCAAAATGGTCTTTTTGATCTGCTGTTTGACCTTTTTAATAGGGAGATGGAGCGTAGCCACGTTCAGGATGTCTATATTCCGTTTAGTCCTGAGTCTTCCTTTATTAGGGGCATTTTCTCCTCAAATGATGTGCAGTGTAAGGAATCTAACTCTTTCTCTGTCTACAGTGTTAAGGATTGGAATGATAATACTACAAGCTATGAAAATGCCTATCTTCTTTGATTTAGAATTGCTTTGATTTGTGTTTCTGATAGGAAATAGTTTGTCAGCGGTTGTTTTAGTTTTGTAGATAGTTCTTTTATAAAGGTAGTTTCTGTTGCTAGGTTAACGTACTTTGATTCTGATTTTACAACTCTAAAGTCTTCCATAAAATGGTATATTTCTTCTGCTTCAAACTGATTTTCTAAGATTTTAACTTCAAAGATTCGCTCTAAGAGTATTGTCAGATAGCAAATTAGGATGTGGCCCTTGATTACTTCCTTATTTTGATAGTTTTTTGGTATTGTCTTCAAATCTGAAAGCATGTTTTTAAATGTTACTTTTATGTTATGAAGAGTGCGGTAGGTGTTATAGATTTCTTGGTCACTTAATTCAATTTCTGATGTGAGAAGAATATCATAGTTGTCAAAACTGGAATTAATGCTAGTTGTAGGCAATAGGTTAGGCCTACGTGCTATAAGGTACTTTTCTTTGGGATGGGATTTTGTTATGTAAGATTTAAGGCTGTAGAGTGGATTTCCATCCTTGTCCCTAACTTCTTTCCATCCTCTTTTTCTTAGTATCCATTCTTTTTCTTCTTCTGAAAGTTCTTTTTCTGATTTGGTTATGATGTAGTTGGGACCTTTACTTCCTACATATATTGTCTTTTTATCGAAACCAACTGTGTTTTCTTCTTCTGTGTAGATTTCCATTTCAATCGGAATTTGGCTACCATCTAGCAGTAGTCTAAGGCCAGTAAGAGGCTTACTATCTGTTTCAAAATTACTTTGGGTTAAATAAGTTTTTGTAAGGTCCAGATTAAATATCTTCTTAGCTTGAACAGTGAATATTTCAACGTATTTTTGGTAGTTATTACCTATAAATGACAAAAAGTTAAGAATCTGATAGTCAGAGTAGGGTAAAATCGCATAAAGATTGGGAAGTGTTTTGCTATATGGATTAACTGCCTTGGAATAAATTAGTAAGGAGAGAAGGCTATAGGGTTCGAACTGGAAATCGTTGTTAGGTTTGAAGTAATTTATGTACTTTTTTGTAGAAAGTTTTGTCATAATTGATTTCAGGGGGAAATAACCAAGATGCAATATTGGGGATTTGCTAGATATTTTGGGGATTCCTATATTGGCTTTTTCTTGATTTAAGGCATCTACTTCTTTTTGAAAATGGGCAATTGGGTCAGCGATTCCTTTTGATATTAGGGTTTCTACAGAGCCAAGAGACTTATAGCATCTATGTGCCGTTCCCTTCTTTTTACTGCTGTAAAAGCTTTCATCTATGGATAAATAGGTGCGACTTTTCAATTTTGTTTTCTTTAAGTAAAAAGCCATAAAAATTCCTTTGTTGTAAATTAACGCCACTATCGCCATTATTATAGCATGTGTAAGTAAATCGTACAAGTGCCATAAAAAACAAGTAAAGCTTTGTAATATATATAATTGATTCAAATTTGCACATTTTTAGGCCAAAAGGGTATGGTGCTAACAGTTAATTTCAATTAGCATACAGATTTGTTGTAACTAATTAGCAGGAAATTAGTTTTTCTTGACAGTTAGGGTTATCACTGTTAAGATAACCTCAGTATAACGAGTAAGTGGGGCTAATTTGGTTATTAACCAACCCCGAAAAACTACTGGAGGAAAAATGAAGAAGTTAATCATTGTTATGTTGGTTGCTGTATTAGCCTCAAGCTTTGCCTTTGCAGGGCTTTCAGGTGATGCTAGCGTCCAATTTCAGGGTGACTTTGATAAGAAAGAATTTGGTTTCCTTAACGGGCAAAACTTAAAGTTTAATTTCTCGTTTACTTCTGATTCCATTGCAAAGATTGGTGAAGAAGATATTCATGTTGAACTCGAAGCAGGTGCTGCTCTGTCTGTTGAGCCTAAAAGAAATCCTGATCAAGCTAGTGTTGGATCAGTTGCTCTTGGTAACCACAAAATTTATCTCGATGCAGACATTGAGACAGCAAAAATTGCTGGTAGCAATTGGTATGTAAGTATTCTTGGTGCTGATGGTCTTGATAGTTTTGCAAAACCTACAAAGACAAAAGTTGCTGACTATGTAACTGATGTCACTCCTGTTGACGGAATTGAAGTTGGCGTTGCTGATTTCGTAGCAAGTGTTAGTTTCTGGAAAGATGATAAAGGTACTGCTCTGTCCGGAACAATCAAGACACCTGAGTTCAAGTTTGCAGATGAAGTTGTAACCTTTAAAGCTGAAGCTGGTGCAGGAAAAGCACCGGGTACAGGTTTTGCTGTTGCTGGTTTCGGATTTACTACAACAGCTAAGGTTCAAGATGTCAACGTAGCGGTTGCTGCAGACCTTGGAATTGAGAACATTACCAAAGAGTTTGATGCTTTGAAGTTCGTTGTTGATACTCGTCTTGATGTTGGCTATAAGTTCGTTAGCACATTTGCTTATTTCCAGTACAACGAAGGTGAGCAGAATAACGGCGAGACAGACCCTGAGAAGAAGGTAGTTTACTTCAAGGATCTCTATCTTGAGGCTGGTGCAGATTTTAAGCTGAAAGATGCATTTGATGTTCCTGTAACTGTTAGCGTCTGGGGAACAAACCTTCTTGAGCCAGTTGGAAAGAGTGGCGTAGCACTTAAAGTTGGTGCATCTGCAGAGTATGCTAAAGAGCCAATCACTGTTGGTGTAGCTGGTGAGTTTGGTCTTAATAATGGTTTTGATTCTTGGAATGCAAACGTTTACGGCCAGTATGTAGCAGAAAAGTTCACAGCTGGTGGAAGCGTTGGTCTTGGTGGTAACAAGGATAAAGCATTCAATGCATTGAATGTTGGTGCTTATGCAACGACCGATGCCCTTGTTAATGGCGCAACATTCGGTGTTAGCTATGGTTATACCACCGTTACTGCTAATTTGGGAACAGCTAAAGATTCTTCTAAGTATGGCAACAACTTCCTTGGAGATAAATACGGTATGGCTGGTGTCTACTGCAAGATTGCTTTCTAATCTTGGTTAGAACTATTGATTTTAATTCTTCAGGCCACCTTCGGGTGGCCTGAGTTATGTCTGAGGATTACGTTTGATTTAGGACATAAGGATTTTTTATTGCTTACAAACTTAGGTGGAGTAGCCAAAGTATATATTCCCAAAGAAGAAGATAAGATATTGGATTGAGAAACGTTAGCATTTATTGGGAGATAACTTCACTCTTAACCTAAGGCACAACATCATTTTTATTTAGAACTATTACTCTGAGATATTGGGCAGAATATACTTAAGCCAATTCTCTAGGGATATACTTAGTTTTGAGAGGAACAACTGTAAGGGTCATTCCAAGTGGTGCTAACACTTTTAAAACCGTTTCAATTTGTGGATTCGTACTTCCGCTTTCCATGCGAGCAATGACTGGTTGTTTAACGCCACTTAGTTTTTCAAGTTGCTTTTAGCTTTAATCAGCTCTCCTATAATAGCAACTCTTAAATCATTAGTCGCAAGCTCCTCTGGTGTGAAAAGTTCAGTTCGAACATCTTCCCAACATTTTCCAATGGCGTCAGAGCCTCTTTGTCTTGCATCTTTGTAATTCTTTTTTGCTTGCTCAACTAAGTACAAATTACTCATAGTTCAGAGATTCAATAGGGTCAAGCTTGGCAGCCTTGGCGGCGGGGTAAAGGCCGAAGAAGATACCAATGGCCATAGAGAAGGCTACACTTAGGATGCAGGCGTTTATGGAAATGGAGAAACTCCAGCCGGCAATGTTGGTGACAATGCGGCTAACAGTTATGCCAATTATTATGCCTAGAAAGCCGCCGATGGAGGTTAGGGTGATAGCCTCTATAAGAAACTGGACACGGATGACACTAGGTGGAGCGCCAAGAGCCTTTCTAATGCCAATTTCTTTGGTGCGCTCGGCTACAGAAACTAGCATGATGTTCATTATGCCAATACCGCCGACTAGGAGGGAGATGCCCCCAATGGCGGCAAGAAAGATGCTAAGAGTGCCGGTTATAGAAGAGGCCATTTCTGCAAGAGAGGCAGAGGAGAACAGCATATAGTAGTCGTTTCCGACAAGCTCGTCTAGGTAGTCCTCTATTGCCTTGCTAACTGTTATTGGGTCAGCATCCTTGGAGACTCGGACAGTATAGCGGCCGACTGTGTTAGTTTTTTGAAAGCGCTGGGTATAGGTGTTGTAGGGAATATAGACTGCACTGTTATAGGTACCGCCTAGGGTTGGGTCCTTGTCATCCATTATGCCGATTACAAGGTATCTTTTACTTTGGTTACGGAAGATGCTGACATAGCTTCCAATAGCATTGCCGCTAGGGAAGAGAGTTTCAGCAACATCAGAGCCTAGAACTACGACTTGGCGCTTAAAGATGTTATCCTCTGCAGAAAACCAAGAGCCGTCGGCTACACTGTAGTCGGAGCTTTGGGCAAAGTTGGACTCAACTCCCATGATGGTGGCTGTGGTAATTTCCTTGTTATAGCGGATACGAGTACTGGCTGTGTTTTGCGGAAGAACTACATCTATGCCGTCAACGTTGTTCATTAACTCTTGCCCAAAGGCCTCTGTGAAGGTGTCAGCAACCTTTGTGCTGGCAGACGGGGTAAGATACAGCGTATCATAGCCGCTGGAGGATATGCTGGATGTGATGCTACTTGTGGCGCTGTCGCCTAGGTTTAGGATGGTAACTACCGAACCTACACCGATTACAATGCCCAAGAGGGAGAGGACGGTGCGCATTTTACTGCCTTTCATTGAGCGAAGAGCAAGTTTTATATTTTCCCAAATCATTTTAATATTCCCTTTTTCCGTCTCTTATGCGTATCTGCTGGGGGCAGGCATTGCCTATTTCATCATTGTGGGTGACAACAACAATAGTGTTGCCCTCTTTGTTAAGATCGTAGAAGAGCTCCATTATCTGCTCACCCGTCTTAGTGTCTAAGGCGCCAGTGGGCTCGTCTGCAAGGATGATGGACGGGTTGGTGACGATTGCGCGGGCAATTGCGACGCGTTGTTTTTGGCCGCCGGAGAGCTCGTTGGGGAGGTGCTTCATGCGGTCTTTCAGGCCGACGCGTTCCAGAGCGGATTCAGCGCGTTGTCTGCGTTCGCGGTAGCCGATGCCGCCAGTGTACAAAAGCGGGGTCATGACGTTGTCGATGGCGGAGATTTTGCCCAGAAGGTTGAACTGCTGGAACACAAAGCCGATTTTTCGGTTGCGGACATAGGCCAAATCGGACTCGGATAGACCACGCGTGTCCTGGCCGTCAATTAGGATTGTGCCGCTTGTGGGGGTGTCTAGGCAGCCGATGAGGTTCATCATGGTGGATTTCCCGCTGCCAGACGGGCCCATTATGGCGGTGAAATCGCCTTTGTATATCATGACGGAGACACCGTCCAGCGCTTTGACAACAATATCCCCTACGACGTAGTAGCGACATATGTCCTTCATTAGGATAATGGGGAGGCGGCGATCATTGATGCGGCTTTGGATTTCTTCAATAGGTGTTTTAGTTGTTTTTTGCATGTTTTTTAATCGTATTTTAGAACGCAGGTCCATCGGCTCCGCCAATTACAATGCCAAAGTCACTCATCATAGCACCGAAGCCTGAGAGGTTGGATGTACTGTATTCGATTGTATCCCCTACGCTTAGGCCGCTAAGAACCTGATAGGAGCCCTCGCCTAGGTACTTAACCTGGACAGCTACTGTGTCTTTTGTGCCGTCACTGTTTACCTTTGTAACGTAGCTTACGTTTCGCTGTGTTGTTACTGCCGCCTGTGGGATTATGATCATACTTTGCTGGTTTTCTATTTCAATTGAGCCTTCAAAGGAGAAGCCTGGCTTTAGGGTCTTTGGTGGGTCATCAATAATTATTTCTACATCCATTACACCTATGCCCTGGTTGGAGTAGCGGCCTATCATGGGGATGTAGGAGACACGGCCTTCTATGACTGCCCCGGGGCTGGAGTCACTGGTTATGGAGATTTTTTGGCCAACTTGGACCATTTGGATGTCAATTTCATCAACTTCGACGGTGGCTTTTAGTTTGCTATCGTCGATTATTGTCATGACTGCTGCACCGGCCTCGTTGTAATCTCCCTCACTAATGTCAACGGAGACAACAACTCCGTCAAAGTTGGCGGTAGCTATGGTGTTATCGACTTTCTTCTTGGCGCTTTTAAGCTGCATTTCCAGCAGGTCAATGTCTTTTTGGGAGCTTGTGCCGCTGAGTTTTGCGCTCTGTAGTTGTTTTTCGATGTTGGCAACATTGTACTGCTGGTCACTGTCATCTACTGTAGCAAGAACCTGGCCTTTTGTTACTCTGTCGCCCTCTTTGGCGTAGATGCCGGTTATTGCACCGGTGGACCTTATCTGCACTTTTTGGGTGTCAAAGGCCTCGACTGAACCGGAAACGTCGATGGAGGTGGTGTAGGTGCTTTCTTCGATGGTCATGGTGCGGGTTTGGGGGAGGTTTGTCACTGGGGCGGGTTCCCAGGGCCAGTGACCGTTTGCCATGTAGAATCTGTAGATTCTTAGGCCGGTGACCAGCAGGACCAGGAGGATGGCAATCAGGATGATGCGCTTGATGAGTTTTTTTCGTTTGGCTTTGGCCCGTTCGGTTAGGACCTTGTTTTCGCTGTTCATGGTTTGTTCCTTTGTTTGGCGGTTTGTGTGTTTAGTTTGCCTTTGGTTGTGGGTTTTTGTCGTTGCGTGGTGCGGGGTAGTGGAGTGGTAGTCGGCATTGGAGTGGTGGGTGGTGTGGTTAGCGTTTTGTGCGGTTAGTGGTGGCGTGGTTTAGAGTTGGAGGATGGCGATGTCATTTTCAATTAGCAGGGCTTGGAGTTGGTAGATGTATTTTTGTGTGTTGTCATTATCTACTGCGGTTTGGGCATCTTCGACTTCCCTTTGGGTGGAAAGCCCAAGTTCAAACATTTCTAGTGTTCTTTCTAAGATTAGGTTGTTGTATTTGGCACTAACTTCTAGCTGCGACATGTTGGTTTTTAGGTCTTCTATGCGCTGGAGGATATCTTTTGCTGAGTCATTATAGGTCTGGATGGCGTTGTCATAGTCGATTTGGGCCAAGGTTACTTTGTTTTTTAGGCTCTGAATTTCTAGGTCTGTTTTTTCTGTATTTGTTTTGTTTGACCATCTGCCGGAGATGGTGATGTAGGGGGAAAAGTTGTTATTGCTTGTATTTGCTGTGGAATTGTAGGTGTATGTGTAATTTGCTCCAGCGTTTGCAGTTAGGGAGTAGTTTGAGCCTGTGAGGGAGGTTGAGACTGAACCGTTAATGCCTTGGTTTATTGTGTTGTTGTTTTTTGTGTAGGAGAAGGGGGTTTCTAGGTTGGCGCCAAGGGTCATGGTTTTGGATGTTCCTGTTGCTACTTCCAGCGCTTGGTTTGCTGTTTCAAGGGCCAAATCTGCAAGTAAAACGGCTGTGGTTTGGCTGTAATCTGGGGTAAAGTCTAGGTTGGCTTCTGGGAGTATTTCGGGTTTTTCGTAATCTATGCCGAAGTTTTCTTTGAAGTTGTCTAGGAGGTTTTGGTATTTAAGCTTGGCATTTTCCAACGCAATTCTTTGGGTTTCTATATTCATCTGGGTTCTTAGGTCTTTTAGGTTGCCTTCTGTGATGGCGCCGGAAAGTAGGTCGTTTTGGTAGTCAGAAACGGAGCGGTTGTAGTTAGACTGCGTTGTGGTGACAGAGGAATTGGCTTGAATGAGGGAGATAATGGCCTGAATGACGGAGGATCGGAAATTAAGGAGGCTTTTTTGATAGCTGAGGTTTTGCTGGGCTCGGGTACTGGTGCGAGAGATGTCATCTCGGGTGTCGGTGAAGGTGTCTAGTGGGATTTTCTTGGTCAGGCTGGCAGTTGGAGTAAGGGAGACGCTATTGTTACCGGAGGTGCTGAGGGTGGTGGAGTTCTCTAGCCCAAAGGTGAAGCTGAGGTTGTTTTTTTCTGGGAGGGCAACATTTAAAGATGGTCCTAGGGAAAAAACTGCGGAGTCTGGGGTTTGGGAGTTGCCTTTTCTGACGGTGATGTTGCCGGTGGAGAGGGTGATGGTGGGTTTGGTGTCTTCAAGGTCCTGAGATTGCCAGCTGAGGTTGGTGTTGCGGTGGTTGATTTCGAGGGTTCGGATGGTTTGGCTGTTGTCCATGGCGAGTTGGATTAGGGCGTCGAGGGTGAGGGGAGTGTGGTTTGACGTGTCGAGGGGGGTGGTTTGGGGTGTAGTGCTTTGAGATGTGGTGTCGGTGGGAGTTGTGGTGGTTATGGTGTCTTGGGGTGTGGTGCTTTGGGGTGTGGTGTTGGTGGGAGTGGCTTGTGGAGTTTCTGTGGGTTGAGAAGTGGTTGGGGTTGTGGAATCGGCAGGAGAGGCTTGTGGCGTTTCGGTGGATTGAGATGTTGTGGAGGTTGTGGAGTTGTCGGGAGTGGTTTGTGGAGTTTCGGTGGATTGAGATGTAGTGGATGTTGTGGAGTTGTCGGGAGTGAGGGCAAATATGGGTAGCGCCGTTATGATAAATATACAGACCAAAGTCAAGATTGTTTTTCGTTGCATAAAAATATCTCTTTTGATTGAAGATAATCATTATTGATACTTAGGGCAACAGCGGGGGATGTAAAAAACAGATATCTTCATAGATTGTGTGGAAAGTGGGGGAGGATTTGTTTTTGAGGGAGGCTTGTTTTAGTGAGGGAGGATTGTTTTTGTGGGGGAGGATTGTTTTTGTGGGGAGGTTTGTTTTAGTGATGGAGAATTGTTTTTGTGAGGGAAGTTTGTTTTTAGTTAGGGAGGATTGTTTTGGTGAGGGATGATTGGGGAAATAAAAAAGGCAACTCCGTCTCTAGAATTGCCTTTTGTTTAGTATTTTTAGCAGGGGTAGGACTCGGACCTACGGCCTCCAGGTTATGAGCCTGGCGAGCTTCCAACTGCTCCACCCTGCGTCGAGTGCTTGGTAAATGTAAGGTTTTTTTAAGAAAGTGTCAACTAGGTTTTTTATTTTTATGAGGGCGTAGGTTATGCACATAGGCTTGTCATGTGTTTTTCTTGATAAGTTCATGCAAAGGTTTTATATTGAAATAGGGTATAAGGATAGGGTAAGAGGTGTCACGAAATGATTGAAGTGAGAGAAGAGAAGAAAATAATTCCAGTAGGTGTCGAGAATTTTGAGCTATTACGCAAGGAAGGCTATTACTATGTCGATAAGACCAATTTAGTTCAGGATTTGCTTAAAACACGTGGGAGTGTTAACCTTTTTACCCGTCCAAGACGTTTTGGAAAAACTCTGGCTTTAAGTATGCTAAAGTCCTTCTTTGAAATCGGAACAGATAAGAGCATATTTGAGGGTTTGGCAATAAGCAAAGACACAGAACTATGTGAAAAATACATGGGCAAATATCCTGTGATATCTATCTCACTTAAAGATGTGGATGGTATTACGTTTGAATTGGCGTACAACTCTCTTAGTACAATTATTTGGAGCGAAGCAGTTCGGCTTAGATTTTTAAAGGATAGTACTCAAATAGATGATAGTGAGCGTGTAGCTTTTGAAAACTTGCGCAATAGGACCCATACCGCATCAGGTATTCGGTATAGTCTGAAACTTTTGTGCACACTCCTAGAAAAGTACTACGGACAGAAGGTCATTCTCTTAATTGATGAATATGATGTTCCTT
>X301_European_Hare__coassemble_1163_pt1 | contig 17202 bp, 18 predicted proteins | sample X301_European_Hare__metabat2_high_PE_015 | metagenome-assembled genome bin X301_European_Hare
TGTGATGATTTTTTAAGGCAAAAATCGTTTTGAGTGCGGTTTATTCGACTTTAGGGTTATCAGGTGGTAGATATTTTGCTAATTCCTCTACTAGTTCGTACACTTTAGTCCCAGGTGCAATTTCTGCGAGTGGGAGTCCCGCATGTTCTGAAATAATCCTTTTTGCATATCTGATTGCCAGCTTTGGGTTACCATACTTTATCAGAATATTGAAGGTATTATTGGCATTTTTCTTATATTTGCCTAATCCTAACTGCGCATATTTATCATTAAGGAAGTTGATATATGCTGTCCTTTTAGTTTTTGACTTATAATCGTTAAAATGTAGTATGAACCAAAATTCTATGCATTCGTTACTCCATGCTGCATGGTATTGCGTCGGTGGGTTTCCTTCGTTAAGAGATTCGATTCTAGAAACAACTTCGTTGAAATTCTTAGTTGAAGAGTCATCTTTATCATATACACACCATATTTGTCCCTTGGTAATATGGTTTTCTTTAACATATTTTTCAGCTTGTTCGAGTACACGAATTGTATCAGTACGACATGACTCAATTTGAATCAAAACCATATCTCGATAAATTGAGTTATCTTCAATAAGCTTTTTAAACCCATTGAAGTAATTAGGCTCTGTCTTTTCTCCTTCGCAGAAGATATAATATCTATATTCTTTTTTGTTTAGGTATTCTTGACAACGCTTTTTTCTCCAATTTTCTGTTCCGATTTTTCTAGGCATTTACGTTACCCCAATTTATAATTTTTCTCAGGTATGGGTCCGCACCGTATTTACCTTCAAGATATTGTTTATTATACCTAGCATCATTGCGAATACTTTCCCCTTTTTCTGTCTTGAATTCTACTAGAGAATAAAGCTGCGAATTTTGGTTGTTGCCCTTTGCAACAAACCAAATTTCATCACGCCGAAAAATTTCGCTATTCATTGTAGAAAGATCATGTGATGTGAAAATGAGTTGGGCACCATGTTTATTCACATTCAAATCGTTAAATAGCATTATTATGTACTTAAGAAGTACTGGATGAATTTTTGCGTCAAGTTCATCAATTACGAGCACAAATCCAAATACTAGAGCTCTTGCAATATAAGGGAGTATTCCAAACAGTTTTCTTGTTCCACTGGATTCTTCCTGTAGGGTTAATTCTGTTTTGTATCCATCGATAGTATGTTGTGTGAATATTTCTAATTTATTGTTATCTTTTTTTTCAATTCGGAAATCTTCAATATCAAGATCCATCTCTTTAATCATATCAAGGACTAGTTTTTTGATTTCCCCTGAATTGGCAAATACACCTCGAAGCTCCTCAAATGGGTTTCCGAAATCAAAAAAAGATATTGCAACATCAAACCAGCTAACAACATCATTAACAATTTCGTCATTAAAGTAAGTAATACCAAGATATGAAAGCAAAGGCAAATTTTGTGAAAGTCCGTCGCTAATTTTCAAACTTGCAAACGCATTTTTTAATTGAATATCGTTTTGTTTTCGTACAAATAATGATGACCTTCTGCCTGTTTCAAACTTAATTCTATCTAAGCTTTCATATATGACAGTATTTTCTTTTATGTGAAGGATATATCTGTATTCCGCAATTTTTGTTCTAAAGAATATCTCAAATTCTATCGGACTATTCTTTTTTTCTTCAGAGAAGGCAAAAGGCTTTACTAGAAACCTGTCAAATTTATAGGTTACTTCGTTTCTAACTGCATATATTGGTTTTAAGACCAAGGTGCTAAGTGCTTGCATAGCTTTTAAAACGTTAGACTTACCACCTCCATTTGGTCCGTAGATAACGGAAACAGGCAAAAATAATTGCCCATCATTGCCTTTAATTACTCGGTCTGTATGTTCTGAAATAGCTGCTGCTTGCATATCAAGCGTTACTTCATCCTTTATGCTTTTATAATTTTTTACGGAAAATTGACACAGCATGGTAAGTAACTCCTTTTTGATGGCTTCTTATATTATTAAAGTATGTTATTGTTTGCAATTCGTCAATATTTTTGAGATTATTTCTCAAAAATTGTCATATTGATACGATTTTATGCTTTTATAGCATGTAAACGTTATAGTAAATATATGTTGTCCGATAACCTTGAATTTATACAAAAAGAGGAGATAGTAAGTAGATACTCGGGCGGAAATCTATAAGTAGATACTTTCTCTCTAGACGGCTTTCACGTTATATTTCTGATGAACTCCAAAGGACGGAGAAAAAATTTGTAAACCCCAGTTGACAGGCAATTTGTCTTGTTGGCTTGGGTTTTTTCTTGTAAAAAAATTGTCTTTGATTAGCGATAATTCTACAGTGCAATACCTGTTTAATGTTTTGTACTGTAATAAATTATTAGTTTTATGCACTATATTATAAAGCCGAGGTATAACTAGAATCGTTATCGCACAATGCTTATGTTTTCTCAAACAGATGCAGGAGTTCCTCTGGGGAATAGAGAGTGATGCCAAAAGTCAGGAAATCCTTCTTGTTCCGTGTAACGATGCCGTCGCACTTGTTGGACTTGGCACAGGTCGCCATTAGGCAGTCCTCGAAGTCCTTCGCCCTGACCTGGAATGCGGTCTCTTATGAAAAGAAGCCTCAACTTTTACTGAGTTCTCTTGATATTAGTTTTGAGTTTATTTTCCATCGCAGCATAGATACGGTCGATATCGGCAAAGAAGAGGGAAATCCCCTTTTTATGAAGGGCAAGATTGGATTTTAAGCACCGGATGATTTCTTTACTGGTTTTTTCTGAAATCGTGGTAGGTGAACCCAAACGGGTATGTATATGGTCAAAATAATCAGCAGTCACAGGGAATGCATTCTGAACAAGAAAGGCATGGCCAGCGCCTGCAAAAGTTCCAAGGACGACTTTAGTGCATCGATGATATTTAGCGATTTGCTTATCATAGAATGCTTTATATTTTTCGTACTTGGAACTGACTGGCACCATCCAGAAGATATCCTGATTGCTATTGTCCCGTATGGCAAAGTAATGAGGACGGTAGCCGCCATTTTCCTTATTTGTCATAAGTGAGGAATCGTGAATTTCAGAGAAGAAAATATCGCTTATGTGGTAAAAGTATCCCTCTTGTATAACCATAGGCTCACCTCGAAAAAATCCCCACCGCAAAGGGTGGGGATCGTATTTACGATCCGGATGATGTTTACCCTGCGTCACCGGGATAGCAGCAACATTTGCGATCTGGTTGGTTTATACCCCGCTTGACCAGGAAGCGGCAACATTTGCGAACCGAATGGCTCGCTTATAGTATAAACAAAAGACGTAGAAAATGGAAGCGGATAAAAAAGAAAATGATAAATTTTTCATGAATCCCCGTCTTCCGTCAAAGTACTATGAAAATTCCGGAGCAATGAAAATTTAATTCGCAGAGATCACAATACTTTTGTGCCTTAATTTCTTTTCATAAAAGAAAAAAATTATGCCCTTCGTGGCATTTTTTTGGTATGATGGGCATGCCCGTGTCCTGTGGTGAAAGTCCGCGAAAGGCGTAGCTACCGACGAACTTCATAGCGACTCCCAAGGTTTGATACCGCGAGGTACAGGCGAGAAGAGGGGATAGCGAAATCTACGAACAGAAACCTAATATAAGGCGGATATGGTGGGTAAGTTGGCGTGCTTTTGGGGATAATGATATTGGATGGCAAAGTTTTTATGAAATACTTTTCGATAAAGCCATTATTGATAAATTGCCATCTTCGATAATTTCTATTATACTGAATTTAGAAAGAGTGATTCAAAAATTATGAGTCTATACTATGAAAGATAATTTTATTAGCTAAAGAAAAAGGAGGACGCCATGGCAACGAGCACATTTGATCGAAAAATAGTGATATCTGATCCAAAATCTATAGAAAAGCTCATAGAAATCATGGATCGTGAAGCGCCGAAAGAGCCAATTTCCGACCATCCATATACTGAAGCTGAACGTGAGAGGGTAGATCAATTATTACAGCAGTGCTTGTCTCGCTCAAAACATTAATTGCTAGAATGGAAGACTCAAAACTTTGCTCTTTCTTGTCTTCCTTTTCATGTAAGCAGGATTTGGATATTGAGCATTTTTTGCATAATAGGGCTGTGGAATTTGAGAACTTAGCTAAATCAAGAACATATTTAATTTGTGATGAAAAAGAGTTTCAAGAAAAGGATATTAGCGAAGTAACTGTGTATGGCTATATTTCTCTTGGCCTTAAAATATTAACTATTCCAGAAGGATTATCTAACAATTATAGGAAAAAAATTGATGGTTTTAGCGGTAAAATCCATGGTAAGCCAATATCTGATTTTCCCTGCTATCTGATTGGTCAATTATCACGTAACTCGAATGTAAATCCTAGTGATCTCAAAGGTAGTCAAATAATAGATTTGGCACAGTCTGTTATATCTATGGCAGTGAATGCTGTCGGTGGAAGATATATGTTGATTGAATGTAGGAATAACAAAAAACTTATTAAGTTTTATAGCGATAATGGGTTTGAAGAGATTGCAAGTGTCCCTGATAATGGTCATGACATGGTTCAGATGATTAAACGTATTTGTTAGTACTCTTATTTTTGCTATTTCGTTATTTTAGGATTATTTAAAGAGTAATTGTTACATATTTTGTGTACTTATTCCTTGTGTTAGATTTTTGATTGAGAAACTACTAAACCCCAGCTGACAGGAAAAGCCCTGTTGGCTGGGGTTTTTTCTTGCAAAAAATGTCTTTGATTAGTGATAATTCTACAGTGCAATACCTTTTTAATGTTTTGTACTGTAATAAATTATTAGGTTTCTCTTTTGAAACTGTTCACTAAATTATAAAGCCGAAGTATACCTATAATGAGTATCGCGCAGCTTCCGCCTTTAAAAATGAAATCTAGGCCAGTACTTGCAAGAGCCTCCAGCAATCCCATCGCATATAAGGCACGCTCTATAAGTTGCGGGTCTTTATGGATTTGATTCTGCAACTGCTTTATATGCTCCCCTTCATAGTTTTCCCTGATTATCATATCCAGAATTCCTCTGGCTCCAAGCCAACCTCATGCACAAGGAAGTACCTGTACTTTTCAAACACGCCGCGCCGCCTTGCATATCTGAACATGGCATTTACATCAATGGCATACTTTCTGAACGCATCTCGATAGATTGTTGGGTACTCTCCTGCATAGACAACTTTTGTAAGTAGTTTATCAACCGCTATATCAACAAGCATCTTTTCAATTCTGGTGTCCCAAAAAACCGAAATGCCCTTTGGGCTTTCTGTGGGGAGCTTTAAGATTACAATCATATCCTCATTCATGTAACGGAACAGTTCATTCGCGCTAGGTTTCAGTAGAACTGAGCCTTTATGCCCTTTCCATAGGGTATTAAAAACATCTTCCTCTAGCCCTCCTTCTACTAATACAAACAGTATGTTTGTGGCTATTTGGTGGTTGACAAACTCATTGAGTTGTATTAGTTCAAAAATCCTGAAGTCCAAATGTGGATGTGCTGCTATGATTTCCTCTGCCACCGATATTGCAGTATGCGAATGTGGAAAGCTGTATGGCTTCAGAGGACCCGATACGCGGTACTTGTTGCGCCCAATTCTGACAATATCACCGGCCAAAAGCATTTTAGCAATAGTGTTGCCAGTTGCACTTTCTGAGGCGCCATAGCAGCACTTCTGCATTGTTGACCGAAGATCAGACCGTGAAAATGACCTATAGCCCGCCATCTTGTCTCTAATTAATGATGTGTCTGCCATGGTGTACCTCTTTTCGATATTTTTATATTGACTATTTAAAGCATATAATCTTCAAAGGTAAAGTGCAATGGTTTTTTGGCAGTATTTTAATTTTACTGCCGTTTTAACAATACAAGTCAATAAGACAAACAAGAGAAGTGGTGTATAGCAGTGTATCACTGGTTTTAGTTTTCTCCATGAGATGTTGACATGTTCATATTCTTTCAATGATTTATTTACATTGTTCCATGGTGAAAGTCCACGAAAGGCGTAGCTACCGGCGAACTTCATAGCGACTCCCAAGGTTTGATACCGCGAGGTATAGGCGAGAAGAAGGGATAGCTAAATCACCTGATTCATCAATAAAAATGCTAAGTTATTTCAATACTTGCCACCTCTGTAATTTTTTCAAAAAAAATGACGGGGAACTTCCCCGCCCAAAGATGGACCTGGGTCTTTCAACCAGCCCAAATGAATCAATGATTCTACGTATATATTACACTGATTTTGGAAAAAAACAATAAAAAAGTTTGAAAAAATGTAAGAGGGCAGAGCCCTAAAAAGTCTTGAATGGAAGGCCCGTTTCCTTTGATTCCGCAGGCTTTTGTTTAATCCTAGAAATACTACATATGCTAGAAAGCATTGTACTTTAGCCCATTATGAGACGGCCTCAGATAGTAAAAATTCACTTATTTGTAAATGACAAACTCAAAATGTCGATTTATGACAAATTGAAAATGTCGATTTTGTAGCATAAATCTCTCTTCCTTGAGCCGAGAGAACTGGCTGGGATTCCTGCCGTATACGGCTGCGTGCGTCCCCAGGGGTAAGATCTGTGTCACCACTCATGGTGGTTTGCGATATATTCAGAGAAAGTCGTATTTGGAAGCATACGGCGTTTTCGAAGCATATCCGACCAGATGGTGTTGCCATCTGCTTCGGTGATAATTCCAGCGTCCAAGGCTTTAATCAGAATATCTCCGGTCGTAATATATGAGATTTCATATTTTTTCACGTATGGGAGGATATCATGTAGATTATTGCTGGCAAGAGTTCCATCTCTTTGCTTCGCCATAGCGATTCCGGCAGCTTCGCCTCTGCCGATAATTCTCATCCCTGCTTCGGGGGAGGTTGTCATCTGTAGGTAATCGTTGTATTCCTCAGAACCCACCTCCATACTCTCAACATAAAGAACTCCATTATTCTTCAGCATATCAACTCGCGCTAAAAGATGAGGAACTTTTTGAAGTTCATGATAGACTTGTGCGGGCAAAATAATTCTTCCGGCATATAACTGCGCCAGAATGCTCTCCTCACGAACCCAGAGAAAAGCGGAGAGACAATCTGTATCAAAGAAATATTTCTCAGTCAATTGTATCTTCTCCCTGCTCATCTCCATCCAGGCCGAATGCAATATCGTCACGAAAAGCATCAAGCAACAGTTCATCAATCTTTCCTGAAGAGACCAGGTCTTTTTGACGCAACTCTTCTACCTGCTTCAGATAGTGTCCATACGTTTTTTTCTGTAATTCAACAGGTGTTGGTTTATACAATTTATCATCAAATCCAAGGCGTCTTGCTGCAGACATGACTCCGGAGCTATAATCCTTGAGTTGATTAGAATAGAGATATCCTTCCGAGACCAGCCGCCAGAGCATTGCCAGATGACTCATCCCGAAGTATTGCTCAAGCGCAATAACATGCCGCATAGACAGCTGGCTGTGACCGGCTGCCTTCTTTATTGCTAACCTCAAAGATTTGTATGGTGCGAGGAAGTAGGAGGCAAACTGATCTGCACACTTCTCATTCTCGCTTTTGGGATCAAGTCTTTTAGAGCAGACATTAAAGCCCGCTTCTTCATCAAAATACAGATGATACAGTTCATGCGCAAGTGAAAACCGCTGACGGCCATATGACATAGTTGAGTTAAGCGCTATCAGTTTTATATTATTGTCTCGGACGCACATTCCACTGATGTTTTCTCCGAGAGGGTAAAGCACAAGTGTAAGATCGTCAATCTGGGCTACAAGAGTAAAAATGTCAATCGGCGAATTGGCATCTTCTCCCAGCATTTCCCTTAGTTCTTGTGCTTTTGTGCTAAGTTCCAGCTTATCCAACATTCGATCCCTCCAGTGCTTTCGCCATGAATCTGCTGTTGATTGCAATCTTCCCTATATCGGCAATAATACGCAAATCTTCCTTACTAACATCCTGAGCCCTGAAAGCAAATTGGATTGGAAGAGTCTCTTTCTCCGCATCAACAAAGGCAGCGAGACTATATCCGTATAGATTTACAACACTTTCCAACTGATCGACAGTGAGGTTTCTCTCTCCGGTTTCAACCTTTGATATGAAAGTTTGGGTCACTCCCAGATAGTCCGCAATCTGTCCCTGACGTAGGCCTGCCTGCTCTCTCATCATTTTAAGTTTTTCATAAATTGTGGCCATGGCAAATCCTCCCTTCGCATCTTGAGAGTATTATGCACCTTCAATGTCATATTTTCAAGTGTTTATTTTATAAAAATATGACAACTGGTAAATTTTCGGCAGCAGGAAACTGAACTGAGATCAGGGTAAATTGATAATAAAAGATAAATATGACATGGCAGCAGAAAGAATTTATACAGAAAAGAACCTCAGGGACTTGGCGGTGGAAATAACCGCTGATCCCAGAAGTTTTTTATGCCCTGATGTATTTCTGATTTCGGCTGTTGGGCTTGTCGCGGATGGTTCCTGCCAACACGCGGGCTTCTAGCAAAGGATTTAAAAAGTTCTTTCGGAAATAATTTGCATTTGAAAGACCTACATACCTCATCATTTCGCTTCTGCTTCGCGCCACACTGCAAAAATCGATGAGTTTCTTGATCTTGATATCCTTATCTGTGGTGGTGACTGTGGTGGTATCTGTGGTGGTGACTGTGGTGGTATCTGTGGTGGTATCTGTGGTGGTGACTGTGGTGGCATGGGATTCGGTCGGCCCGACTGTGGCAGTTGCTACGTCAGGAAGCGGAATGATTATCCGGAAGACATCCCCTTCGATGAATTCTGGATCTGCTCCGGAATACATTTTAGGTATGACGGGCATGCCCTTGGCATATGGTGAAAGTCCACGAAAGGCGTAGCTACCGACGAACTTCATAGCGACTCCCAAGGTTTGATACCGCGAGGTACAGGCGAGAAGAAGGGATAGCGAAATCTACGAACAGAAACCTAATATAAGGCGGATATGGCGGGTAAATTGGCAAAGTGCAACGAAGCCCAAAAGTTAAAAGCAAAGTTATGAAATGTGCTCATAGACATAAAATCGAGCACTTGCATAGCAGTTGATATCTTTTTCATCTAATCGACGGCTCTCCGTGGGCTGCGTATTTTGATGTAAAATTTGGTGATATAATTATTGTAGCTCTCGTTTTTCAGCTCCTTTGTGAAATGAGCTTTTTCCCAACAGATGACTAGACACGTTTGTTGGGGGATCTTTTTTGATAGCCTGTTATTCAGTTCTGAAGATGCCATATTGCAAAACTAAAATTTTTTGTTATACTAGGCGTAGGTTTTTTGTAGTAGGTCCCCCAGCAATGCTCAGATGTGTTGTTGGGGTCTTTTTTATATTATCCAAGAGTTGCTATGCCTTGCTCACCAAAAATCGTGTGTTTCCTTTGCATAATAGTTGAGTGTATGGAAGATTTTCGACCCCAACTAAAAGCTAAAACTTATCCTCTTAGCCCCTTTTCCATCCCCCCTTTTTAGCCCTTTATTTTTGCGTTATTCTATTCGTGGAAAGGATTTAATTTTAATGAAGATTCAGCTAGAAAAAAAAAGAAAAGTCCCCGTGTGGGGACAATTTCTTTGTATCGAAAATAATAATAGTCGTGTACTTATCCAAAGTACGCGATACCTCATAGTTACATGCATACCTGCTTATTTATTTGTAACATAAAGAATTAGCAACGGTAATCCGCATCAAATTTAAACGAATCTAAGCAGCATTTCTAGTGTCTTTTATTGGCGGTACAAGGCTCTCATAACACTATAAATTTCCGTCCCCTATGGTTTGATTAGTAAATAGTATACTAATTCTACGACGTAAAAAAAATATTTGATTTATTGCCTAAGACTTTCATTCACAGAGTATCGCAATCGAACCTAGCTATTTAGGGCAATTCACAGTTGAGTGTTGAACTGTGTAAGATAGGAAAACCCAAGTACTGATTAAAAGAGCCCAGACGTCAATATAGTGCACTAATTCTATGACGTAAAAAAATATTTGATTTATTGCCTAAGACTTTCATTCACAGAGTATCGCAATCGAACCTAGCTATTTAGGGCATTTCACAGTTTAGTGTTGAACTGTGTAAGGTAGGAAGATGAGGGTTTGTAATTCTGTAAGATTAAGTCATGAAGTGAAGACAGGAAGAATTATGATTATTTACTTGTTTTGAACTACAATTCTTGCTAGTATTTGAACTATTAAAGAAACAGAGAAATTAAAAAGCACAAAAGATTAGTATGAAAAGGGTAATCTCGATTTGGAGTCATATTTGGTTAGAGTTTATTCTTTTGATGGCCTACTTGATGGAGGTGCTTTGACACCTCTTGGTCAAAAACAAGCACAGCAAGACAAGGCTGTCAGGGCCGCCACAGGCGAGGCGTAGCCGGTGCCTTTACTGCCTTGGATGCTGTGCTATAGGCATTTCAATGCTTAAGATAACTCTGGTAATTATTAGCTGTTGAGTAGGAACCCTGAGAATGTCAATCTCACAAAAAAGTGATTGACCCCAAAAAATATCTTTTGGATATATTCTGTACTTAGAAAAAGTTATACAGTACAACATCTTTTTAAGGCTTTGAACTGTAATAATTTATTAATTTATCTTTTAGCAAGATTGGCTTGAAAGGAAAACATGTAGCGTATGACTTTAATTAAAGTGTTTCAACATGTTTGGGATGTTATTTGGCATATTTTCTTTCCCCTCCTCTAACTCGTTCGGGTAAACTTATATCACACTGACAGCAGTTCCCTTGTCACACACCCTCCAAAATCCCGAAAAACAGTAGTTGCCTCGTTACGCCAAGGATAAAACGCAGTTCTCTTGTTACACATCCCATTTTTGCAGGCTACAGAGCTATTGTCTGAGGGCATAAAAAAGAGACTCCGGCGACACTGCTTCCGGCAATATCCTCGGAATCCCTTGTTTTAAGGTATTTTATGTACTTTTAATCCTTCACCCGTGACATCAATACTATAGTCTCAACATGCCTTGGGACTTCACTATGAATGGCAACAGTTTCGCAAAATTCGGATTTGGAATAGTCCACGAAATTTTGCTTTGAGGAAATCAGTCCACGGCTGCTGAAATTATATCTATTGCCGTGTCAAATCTGATGCAACATAACAGGCGATATTTTTACCTTTTAACGATACATCAGTACAGGTGCGCCTTTCACACCCCCTCATAACAGGGTTCCGTATGTATCGTTATGAGGCAGAGTATTCGGCTCAATCACTGCAAATGCATATAAAACTGCGGCTTACTTAATTGAGGCGGTCCAAGTCTCGCCATCGACTATGTACTGAAATTCTGTCAAGGTCGGATCATTGATGACCCTAATCAAGTCGTCAAAATCATCGACCGTGTTTATCTGCGGCAAACTAGCGCTTTCTATCCACTCCATTTGCCCTTCATCAGAAGAAACAACCGTCCCGCTATATTCGGTCGCCTTGAACAGGAGAACAACATACCTTCCATCCTTAATCGGAAACTGCTTCACACCTGCAAGCCGCGGATCCTTAATATCCAGTCCTGTTTCTTCTTTCATTTCACGAACTACCGCATCAACGAAAGATTCTCCCGGTTCCACATGACCGCCCGGAAGTGTATATCCCTGCCAGTCATTTTTCGTTCTATTCTGAAGAAGTATTCTGTCTCCATCCGTGATGAGACACAATACAGTCAGTTCAACATTTTCAGTTCTATTCATTGTTTTTTTCACTCCACTGTATAGACTCAAATATTATATGAGCTAAGCCATCTGTCAAGACAGCCAATAAAGAATAAGGAATTTATGCTACCTCTGTTTTCTCTTGTGAGTCTTGTGTTGTTGGAAAACATCCATTGCTATAAACTTCATAATGATTTGACAAACCTAAAACTACCTGTCTATATCTAAGGTCTTAGTATACGTGGACAAAGAACTTTTTCTAGATTGTTTATATGATTTACTTATGATGGAAATCAAGGAAAACCATCTGTATGAGTAATTTCGTTTCAAATGAATTGTGATTAATTTTGTAGGGTAAGAAAACCCAAGTACTGATTAAAAGAGCCCAGACGTCAATGTCTGGGCCTTTTGCTATAAGACGGGGTGTCAGACCTCATATCCACATTTGAAGGTGATGGTGATTTTGTCTTTACTGTAGACCGTCATGTGGTCAACCAAGTTGCGCCACATCTCTTCATCAAAGGAGTTAAGCAGTTTTCTGCGGCCCTTAACTTCTTCAATGAATTTCTGTATTTGGTGTTGCTTTATTTTAACGTCTTCCAGTTGTTTTGTAAGGCTGCTTACCTTCAGAGCTGCCGCATTGTACTTTTCCTGCATATGCTCAAATTCACCTGATGACCTAGCGCTCCTAGAGTGGGAGTTTACAAGCGCTGACGCTTTTTCAAGCTCGTCATGTGCTTTGGCAAGCCGCTTTTCAAGTTCTGTGGCATCTGTAAGCTTGTCGCAGATTGCCATAAGATCCTGTATAACACTGTGCTTGTTTGTGATGATCTGGTTAAAAGCATTTACTGCGACTTCCTTTATCTGGTCTTCGGAAAGGGTAGGGGTGGTGCATTTATTTTCATACTTGCCATTACATCGCCAAACAACCTTGCGGTACTTATCATTGGAGTGCCATATTTTTGAACCATATGCTTTGCCACAGTCACCACATTTGATTTTGCCTGAAAATATGTGATAAGAAGAATATCGTCCAGTGAAGCTTTTCCTTATTTGAAACTCCTGCTGGGCTCTTTCGAATTCCTCTTTACTGATGATAGCTGGGTGGCTGTCTGTTACATAGTATCGCTGAACTTCTCCGTTGTTGATTTTACGCTTGGAAAGCAAATCTGGCTTGTATGTCTTTTGCAGAATTGCGTTTCCTGTGTACTTTTCGTTTCTAAGAATACTTGTGACACTCGATGGAGTCCAGTATTCCTTGCCTCTTGCGGTTTTGTAGCCAAGGGCCGGCATCTCTTTTGCGATGGCAGTTGGCGTTTTACCTTGAAGAAAGGCCTTGAAAATATATCTAACGGTCTTTGCTTCTTCCTCGTTTATGACGGGGTTCCCATCTGGACCTCTTTCGTAGCCAAGAAATTCATTGTATGACATGGAGACTTTTCCGTCTGCAAATCTCTTTCTCCATCCCCATGTAATGTTTTCTGATATGCTTCTAGATTCCTCTTGAGCAAGACTAGACATGATGGTAAGAAGAACTTCACCCTTACTGTCAAAGGTCCAGATGTTTTCTTTTTCGAAGTAGCACTCGACCCCATGCTCTTTTAGATTTCTTATTGTGGTAAGGCTATCGACAGTGTTGCGGGCAAAACGGGAAACGCTCTTAGTGATGATAAGGTCAATCTTCCCATCAAGAGCCTGAGATACCATCTCATTAAAGCCTGCACGATTTGCCGTGTGAGTGCCAGAGATGCCTTCATCAGTGAACACGTCAACGAACTTCCAGCCCTTATGCGACTTTATGTAGTTTGTGTAATAGCTTACCTGTGCCTCATAGGACGAGAATTGTTCGTCCTTGTCAGTTGAAACTCTAGCGTATCCTGCAACCCTTCGCTTTCTAGCTTCTATCGGCTTTGATGAGTACTTAGTTAGCGTTGCAGGTATTGTTGTTACTACCATTAATTGCCTCCCTCTGTTTTGGATTTGTTGTCGTCACTACCCAGTGCTTAACTCTTATGCTTCCATCCTTCATGCAGAAGGTAAGGGTGCTAGGAGCAGTGACTACTATTTTTTCGAAGTCCCCACTTTCAAGGACCTCTTCTGCGAGTTTGTAGAGCTGTTTCTCAGGAATGTTCTGTGCATCACATGCTTTAGATGTTCCTGTGATTTTTGTTCCACAAATCCACTTGTACAACTTGGTTGTTCTGTTCTTCATCCCAGCCATGCGGCGCCTATAGGTTCGACCGCACTTGCCACAGATGATTTTGCCTGTAAAGCCGGAGAAACTTAGTCTTTGATTAGCGAGATACCCTAACTCTCCCCTGCGCCTTATCTCTGCCTGGACTGCGTCCCACATCTCCTTGCTGATAATTGCTGGGTGTGTTCCTACCGCGTAATAGCGGTTGGCTTGGCCTATGTTGGTTTCGTATTTGTGAGTCATGAAATCAGGGCAATAGGTTTTCTGAAGAAGAGAGGCTCCAACGTAATGCTCGCAGCGAAGAGCCTTTCGAATGTGGGTGTAGCTAAAGTGCTTGCCGCCTCTAGACCTAATTCCATTTTGCTCAAAAATGGCCTCAATCTGGTTAGGGGATTTTCCTTCGATGTAGAGGGAGAATATCTTCCTAACGACATCGGCCTCTGCCTCGTTGACGTGAAACTGCTTTCCATCCCAGTCATATCCATACTGTTGGACATGATGGACCTTGCCAACCTGAAAGCCTTTTCCGATTGCCCAACGAGTGTTCTCCGAGATGCTGCGGGACTCTTCCTGAGCAAAAGAGGCGAGTAGGGACAGAAGTAGCTCTCCACTAGAGGAGATACTGTCAATGCCCTCTTTTTCGAATCGGACGTTAACGCCTAGCTCTTTTAGGTGCCTTGTTGTGGTTAGTAGGTCTACGGTGTTTCTGCAGAAACGGCTGATTGACTTAACAAGGATAAGATCCACTTTGCCTTTGTCGCACAATGCCATCAATTCTTGAAACCCTGGTCTGTCGGCATTTGTACCGGTTAGGCCATAATCTGCAAAAATACCTGCATTCTCCCATTCTGGGTTTTTTGCGATGAGCTTTGCATAGTAATCGGTTTGAGCGCTCAGGGAGTGCTGGTTAAGCTCTCCCTGAACAGAAACTCTTGCGTATGCAGCAACCCTTGTTCTGTTGACCACAAGGGGCCTAACTGGCTCCATTATCGTTACCTTTTTAGACCGCATCTGCACCTCCATGGAAGCGAGCTTTGATGTAGCATTCGTGGCTACAGTACTTGCTATTTTTTTGTGCTGGTGCAAATGCTCTTCCGCAAACAATGCAAATTCTAGATGTGTTAGTCAGACGCCAGTAAGCTACGCGGCACTTGTTAGAGCAGAGATTTTTCGTATGCGGTAACTGCACAAGGGGCTTCCCGCAGATAAGGCAGCGTCCAGGGTCCACTTCGATATCCTCAGGCCTGAGGTTATATTTTTGACAGTGGGTCTTGATTGTGCTCACGGGGATATTCATCTTCTTAGCGATGACTTTGTATCCCAGTCCAATGTTGCGTAATTTTGCAATTTCATTTTTTTGATCTGAAGTCATTTTTTCCTCCATATTGTAGTGACATACATCCCTCTAAACGCATATAAAGTAAAGAGTTAATGTCGAATTAATGGCTTGTATTTTTCATAAAGAAAGCGCTCTGCTGTTTCAAAGTCCTGGTCGTTTATAAGACCCGCCTGATGCATCTCTTTTACAAAGTAGAGCGGGGCTTCATACTTGGTCTGGTTGTCCATTTCTGCAGCTACACTCTTTGATTCAACGCTATACGCCTCTTTGTCGAGATGGACTTTGCGCGGTGTTTTGTTTTCTTTTTTGGTCATTTCAACCCTCCTACTATTCCTGGGACAAAAACGGGGTGTCTCCGTTCAGTGGTGTGCTAGCCGTTCGAGTAGCTAGCACAGAGGTACTAATGTTTTCTTTCCATCAACCTGCTTCGAACGCATCTCTTAGCCATTGAGATGCCAGATTTCTGGAAGAGCCTTTTTGCGTCGTGCTCAGGGCGGGTTTTTCAAAAATAGGCGTTAGCCCATCAAATCCTCCTTTCTTCTGCTGTGGTCAGCGTTCCTCTCTATATCTGTTGGTTTTGGCCTTTGCCTTAACCTAACATTCCTAATTCGGACATATACCTTGCACTTTGGTGCAACCCCGTGGGTTTGCCCTTTGAACCCTCCTATTATTCCCGGGACAAAAATGGGTGTGCTTAAGTGCCCCAAAGCCGAAAAAAGTTAAAAAATCTTTTGACTGCCAAAAGGGATTTAGGCATTTCCCCCTTTGTGGTTTGTTTGCTCATATCGGTCTCCTGCTTCTTACTCCTCACTATCTGATGCGCAGAAAATGGGGTTTTGAACGAAAAGCTTTTTTACCCTTCACTATTACTGGGACGTTTAGGGGTATGTTTGAGTGGTCGAAAGCAGAAAAAAATCTACCGAAAGATATCTTCCCTTTGTGTGTTCATATTGGTCCGAGTTTTTTATGTATTTGGGCAAAAAGAAAGCCAGAGGAGTGTTTCATCCATCTGGCTTCATTTCACTGGGAAATTCTAAATGACATCACCACAGCGCGGGCAATAAGATGTTGGGAAAGCCACTATCAATTGACAGCTGATTATAATCTATACGAGAACTACGAGTGCAAACAAGTGAAATTTAGTGCAGAAGTTTGCTTTTTACTTGGCTGAAGTAATATCAATTATACCTTAACGCGGGATAACGAGTGCCCTCAAGTGTCCTATTGATGATGCGCTTATTACTGAGCACAGTGATGAAGAGATTGTAGCAGGTGGAAAGTGGATCAGGAAATGGCATGGAATTCAAGGAGATATCAAGATGAGGCTTGTTAAGGCGGCAAAGGAGCGATGAGGCTTTGTCCTTGGATTTACCCCGTCATGGCTTTGACGGGGTGCCTTGCCGCTTGGTGCTCCTTCCCAGAGATATGAGGCCCACGGACTCCTATGCCATAGCGGCCATAATGGGTCGACTTGAGGGCCACGAGAATCATTTAATAGACCCCGTCACAGGAGACCTCACAAAAACGGCCTAGAGCGCGTTTGTTTCCTCAGACCTATCTCGATATTACCTTAACTAAAAAGTAAACGCTGATAGTTGATTTTTGCGTCTGGTGAAAGATTAACCATTCCCCACCCTGTTCACTTAGTCTTCATAAGCAAAGCGCCACCGTACTTGATAGACTAGGGCTGGGAGAACAAGGGTATGCGCCAGAGTCTCCCGATCTATGGGCGTCAGCGCGTGTATACGAGGACAACGTAAAACCCTATCCTTATTGTCCAATAGTTATCCTTATACCTAATTATAATCAGTACAATGAATTATATTGGTATAGGATAACTAGGACAATAACATATATTTAAGAATCTATAGAAGTAAAAGTAAGTATATAAGAAAAAGTAAAACTTATATATATAGGAAATTTACACACCATTGCACCAGCTAATTAAATAAATATAGATACAATATAGAGTTATGTTGTAGGACAGA
>X301_European_Hare__coassemble_1164_pt1 | contig 17189 bp, 10 predicted proteins | sample X301_European_Hare__metabat2_high_PE_015 | metagenome-assembled genome bin X301_European_Hare
ATCTTTTTAAGCTTAATATTGGTTAACATGTGTATAACGGGTTCGGGATTTTAGGATACTAAAATTCATAATCACAGCACAAATGATATTGTCCTACCTGCCACCGACTTAAAACCTTTTTGCTATGCCAGTATGTTCGAAGGTTGTACTGGGTTGACAGAGGCACCAATTCTTCCAGCAAGAGGCTTGGGTTATCCTACTTATGGTTGCTACAGTCAAATGTTCAAGGGTTGTTCTAATTTGAAATCTGTCACATGTCTTAGCAATATTGATAGGGACAATCAGGAATGGTTATCAGGTGTCAGCCCAAAAGGAACTTTTACAAAGTATGCTGGAACAAACTGGAGCAAAGGCGATGGAGGTATTCCTAACGGTTGGAAAATAAAGGAAATAAAGCAAACTCCATCATTTTAGCAAGTGGCAGTACATTAGTCAGATTAACTTCCATCCTACAATATTGATTCCTTATGACTGATATCCAAATACTAATACTCAATTATTTGTGGATGCGCATTCTTTCAAACCTGTGTTCATAATACAACTAGCAATTTTGGACTTTAACTAAAAAATGCTAAAACCCAACAGTTCTATAGAAGTGATGTGTCACAGGTCTAATTGCCAGCATCCTCTCATCAAGTTTTCCAAATGCCCGCGAAAAGAAAAACTTGCATATTGACCGAGATCTTGGTAAAGGCAATCTCAGCCTACTCTACTTCGAAAAATTACCAAACAATCACTTTGAATGACTAATATCTCATGCTACAGGTAACATTCCAGCGGTGAAAAACAAAAGTGCCAACAAAACCAAAAACCTAATACCTCTTTCCAGAAACCATTTGATACAAACAGGAAAAATTCTCAAAAAAAATTCCTAGCTACCACCGAATACGTCCAAAAATTCCAAAATTTTAAAATAATATTTGCTTTTTCAATTCAGCCCCCCTTACAATGAGACCAATAATGCTCGGGCAAGTGCTTAAATAATCTCTAGAAGATTCACCCGAAAAACTCAAAAAAGTAAGGAGAAAAAAAAAATTACAAATGACAAATGTAACCACAACTGAAAAAAAATCTGGCCTAACCAAAAAACACTGGATAGGCTACGCCGCTGGCGACCTTGGTGGGTGCATGACCTTCGCCCTGATGGGCGCGATGGTCACGCGATACTACACCAATATCCTACGAGTAAATACCGTAATTCTAGCAACTCTACTACTAATCTGGAATATCTGGGATGCTGTTAACGACCCAATGATGGGTGCCCTAATGGACAAACTTTTTGCCAAGCACCATAACAAACGTGGCAAATTCCGGCCCTGGCTACTACGAGCCGCGCCTCTAGTAGCTGTAACATTTATCGTATTTTGGACATTACCCACATTTTTTGAGGGTACGGCAATGTTGGTGATCCTGTTCTTCACCAAAATCCTGTATGAAGGCGCTTACACCATGTTCAACGTTCCCATGGGGTCCCTACTCTCTGCCATGGCCAATTCCGACCAAGAGCGCGCAAGCCTGTCCAGCGCCAGAGGCTTTGGAAGCATGATAGGCAATATGATACCAGTCATGATCATGCCCATGCTCCTACAAAAATATGGCGACACCGCCGCAGCCTTCCGATATGGTGCAATCATCTGCGCAAGCATCGGCTTCGTATTCTGCATGCTACACTACTTCTGGACCGAGGAGCGCAATGTCACGGAAAACACCACAAACGCCGACAACATCAAATTCACCGACATTCTGGACGTATTCCGCCGCAACCGGGCTTTCGTGGCACTGTGCCTCCATGGCATCTGTGTCTGCACCATGCAATACGTCAGTTCCACACTGGGCACATACATGTACTCTGACGTACTGGGCAACATTGGCCTAATGAGCCTTACAAGCATCCTCTCCATGCCAATTATGATACTCATCCTCATCATCTCTCCGGCACTTTCCAAAAAATTTGGCCTCGTCCCATATATCCGCTTCACTCTTCTCGCCGGTTTCGTACTATACGGCGGACTATTTGCCGCTCACCTACTAACCGACGTCAACCCCTACGTGCACCTAGTCTGGAGCACCGCGGCAACGGGCGTGGGCATGTGCTCCATCCAAATGCAATGGGGCCTTGTAGGCGAGGCCATTGACTACAATGAATACCTTACCGGCAAACGAACTGAGGGCTCCATCTACGGCACCTTCAACCTTTGCCGCCGCATCGGACAGACCATAGGCAATTCTGCCGCCGTTCTGGCCCTTGGTTGGATTGGGTATAAACCAGGCGCCGCCGTACAGAGCGCTGGAACCATTACAGGTATCAAACTCCTGTGTGTCTTGGTTCCTGGCATCTTCCTTTTGGGCTCTTGGGCAGCGTTTAGGTTCATCTGGAACATCACCCCAGCCATGCGCGATAAGATTGCCGCATTCAAGGCCGGTCAGACCAGTACTTAAATAGGAGGAAAATAATATGACATTACGTACGCGTGTTTTGCCCAAAATGCTTAACAGCGAAGTGGAGGAATACCTTCAGCACAACGATATCATCATCGTGCCTGTCGGTACCGTGGAAATGCACGGCGGCTTTCCACTAGATAGCGAAACCGTCCTCAGCGAGGCAATTGCCCTTAAGATGGCCGAATCCTGTGACGGCCTTGTTCTTACCAACCTGCCCTATTTTTACTCTGGCGCCACAGCCAGCGGCCGCGGCACCGTTCAGGTCAGCATCCGTCAGGGCATTGATTATTTAGGCGCTATCGCCCGTAGCTTACTCCGGCAAGGATTTAAGAGGCAGGTTTACCTAAGTTTTCACGGCCCTGCCCACATGACGGTCTGCCCCATGGTTCGAGATTTCTTCGATGAAACAGGTGTGCCGATTCTGTATATGGACATAATGATGCAACTTGGTCGCCTAATGGCCTCCTTTGCAAAGGAAGGCCAAAATCCAGGTGCAATGGACTTTTTCCAAATGTTCCACGACATGACCGTAGGAGGCTATCAGATTATGGGCCGCCTAGATGATGTCCCACTGACAACAGAGTACTATCACAATGACCCACAGTCCTGCTCCTCCTTTAGTGACCTGTTCTCTTTGGCATATCAGAGTGCCGCCATCGGATATTGCTTTGCTGAACCCAAGGACCACATGTCCACCTCTGCCATCCCTGATTCCGCCACTCGACAGGCCATGGCGGACCGAGGCGTTCCTCTAATCGAAAAACTTGTGGCAGTCATGAACATGCCACATGTGGTGGAGCAGATGCGAAATCTTGAGGCCTACAACCGTGAAACCATGGCCAAGCGCCCTTGGATGCCAGCCGCATGGAACACCCAGAGTAATCACTAAGTTGATTTTCTAAGTAGATTATTCGCACTTTTGCATAGTTGAGCATTATTAATTTATTTCACCCAGCCGACAGCTTTTGTTGGCTGGGTATATTTATTTGCCAGAATTACACTCCCCTATAAAAAAACTGCAACGTATCTTTAATAAAAAAGAGGCAACAAAAGAAGTGGACAAAGGACTCGGGATAGATAGAGAGAGAGGGGATTGTGGGTTACGAGAAATGGTCTTGGGCGATGGCGTTTAGTTGTGCGGCGATTGATGAGAAATCTTGGTTCAAATCGAGTGTTTTCACGCTGATTTTGTTGCCACTCATTTGGTAGCTGACGTCGGGTTGAATAGACTGGTCCGTGGCGGCGTATAGGAGCATACCAGAGACAGTGTGGGGTTGGGTTTTAAGGTCCGCGTCCTTGTTTTTGACGTAAGCAAAAATTTGGTATAGGTTGTTGGAATGGAGTTTTTGGACGTCGTAGTAGGATTGGGTTGTGCGGGTGTAATACTTGGCATCGATGATTAGAACAGTTGTTCCCTTGGTGAGAGTGACATCGCTGCGCATGTCGGGAAGCATGGTGTCAAGGCCCTGGTCTAGTGCCCATGGGATATGAGATGCAGTGGCTTTTAGGTCTGGGCGCTCCTTGACATAGTACTCGAGAATGAATTTTTCGAACAACCGAGACATGCTCTGGTCATCGATGAAGGATGCTAGTGTGTATTTGCCTGAGTCTGTTGTAAGTAGCATTCCCCCTAGGACAAGTTGGCACAGGCTGATGAGCATGTGGTATGTATTGTTATTTCGCTGAAATCTGATAGAAGACCAGTGGATTGCTGTAGGGTCTATTGTGCCGACATTTGAGAAAAAGAGCATTTCTTTTTTTAAGTCATCTTTGTACTTCTGCTCTACGTTTTTATGCTGAATGAGAAGTAGTACAGTTGTTTTAAGTATTTGATTTAAGAGATTGTTTTCGGAAAGGTTATCATACTCACAGTTTAGTAGTTGTTTTCTTGCAATCCGATTCTGAACAGTCCCTGGCATATCTATCTTTCCATGGACTACAGAAACATCTTCTTTGAGACTTAGGTATTCGCGATATAGGCCCTGTTTTAACTGTCTGCTTATGCCTTTAGCTAGGATTGCGGCAAAGAGGTTATGGATGTTTTCAAATTCTTCTTTGGATACGTCCTCATAATTGCCTTGTTTCAATGTTGTGAAGGCATAGGAAAGCATGTAGTATATGTTCTTTATGAGGATGCTCTTATCCTTAGTCATTGAAGCACACCATGTAACTTATTTTGCCATTTATTGTAACTATCATCATTATCGAACCAATATTCTCTTAGCATTGGTAAGATGTCGTAATCAACGATGGATTGTAGCCACTGGTCATTGCACTGGTTGTTTTCACAGCCACAGAAGTAACTGTGGCCAATGCAGAAGCCACTACCTAGGGACTTATCACTTGCAATTTCCGTATTTAGTTCTTTTACCTGCATGATAAGTTTATCTAACTTTGGATTGTTTAGGCTACTTTGGTACTTTTTAAAGCCATCGGAATCAAAGCCTGGCTCTACCTCAAAGAAACTAAAGCGGCGACGAAGGGCATAGTCAATTATTGCAAGGCTTCGGTCAGCGGTGTTCATCATACCAATGATATAGAGGTTCTTCGGAACTGAGAACGAAAGTCCATTATATGCCAAGGTTGCTTTTGTTCCTCTATAGTCCTTCTCTATCAGTAGGAGTAGTTCACCGAAAATCTTACTCATGTTTCCACGATTGATTTCATCGACTATGAAGAAGTACTCTTTTTCTGGGTGGTTTGCAGCATTTAGGCAAAAACGATAGAAGATGCCATACTTCAGTTCAAAGCCATCCTTAACTGGTTTATAGCCCATCACGAAATCTTCGTAGGAATAGTTTTGGTGAAACTGAACGAACTGTACCCTACTATCGTCCTTTTCTTCCATCATGGACCATGCTAGGCGCTTTGCTGTAAAGGTCTTACCGACACCAGGGGCTCCTTGCAAAATGATGTTCTTCTTGCTACGAAGAACGTTCACAAGGTTATTGTATTTATTTTCGATCATGTAGACTTCTGCGAGAAAGTCACTTTTTGTGTAAGGCTCAGGATGTGGATTGGAAATGAGTGGGTTTTCTTCTCGGATTAGGTCATAGATTGAGTCATACTGGTCTTTAGTGAGTTTGAACATATTACTACGTGGATTTTGGAAGTACTTCATTCCACTAAGTTCTGGGCATTCTTTGAGTTTTTCATAATCGATTGGAGATACCAAACCTTCGACTTTTTCAATGGATAGTTTATTGTCATCCAGCACTGCACTGACGCGCCCGATAGCAACGATTTGTTTTACAGGATTGGATTCGTATTCGATAACCATGTCACCAGTTTTTGCATCAAGATTGTCTCCAGTTTTATTGGAATGGGTATATAATCGTACTTCTCCAACTGCCATGTCTGAGAGGCTCCATGATTTTGGGTTGGTGCTTAGAAACCAGTAACTAGGTTCTGGTGATGGTTCTGTTTGGGGTTCTTGTTGGGGTTCTGTTTCTTGTTCTGAACTGGTATCTTTGGCATACAGTTTAATATTGGTCAGGTCTGCTTTTTCAAGGGCAGCGGAAAGTTCATTTCTCATTTTCCAAACAAAGGTACCCTGTTCCTCTTCACTGGCTTTACGTCCTGTATATAGAATTGTCCACCATCTAGGTGATCCATCTTCTCTTGTTGGTGGCTTAACATTGGTTGCTTTACTAACTCTTTCTGCCAAATTGCTAGAGCCTACATTGTAGAAGTTACTTGTCTCTCCGTATTTTTCTGAAAGTTGCTTACAGGATGCCTCTCCACCATAGTCTTTCATGCGCTTCATTATTTCCAATGCACTGGTTGTGAAAATCTTATCGTCCTTTAGTAGATCGGTCCATTTTTCAATATTAATGTTTGGATTAAAATTTTTCGAGGCGTCATATTGTTCAATGTAAACACCCACATCTGTAGTCAGTGTCTTTAACTCTGAATCAGGATAACAGTCACCAGTTAACTGTGAATCCAAGATTTCTTTTAGTTCAGAGTCTTCTTTGATGGCCATATTAACTTCATCATAAAGCTTCAGAAAGTTCCTAAAGTTATTTTCATGTGCACCCTTTGTAAATTTGTAGCTCGCATCAAGTTCTTTTGCGACCTTTTTTGCTACTGTATATCTGAAGATGTAATACTTTTGAGGGTAACGGAGCCACAAATAGATGCTAATTACATTTTCAGATTGATAGTGATGTTTGTCGCTATTGTTGCCAAGCCACCTCTTAAAAAGGATGTCCGCCTGATTTTTAAAGGCATTTATTCTTTCAACGACATCCTTGGTCTCGTCAAAAAGGTTGATAAACATTGCTCGGACTTCCTCTGGATATGATTTTGCAAATTCAAAAATCATACCTTTCGGAAAGTATCTATAAGAAGTCAGTAACGTGTGTGTTTTATCAAGAGATTTATCTAGCATACTCGCAAAGTTTGTAGCATTAACATCCCAATTATCTTGAAACCATTTCACTGCTTCCCATTTATATTTTTCACTTTCCCATCGTTTTGAGACGAAATCCTTTTTGTATGATACAAGCACTTCTGCAAGTTTTGTACGATTAATCATTTCCTTGAATCTCCTTAATTGCCACAATCAAATTAATTATATCAAGCAAAAAACTCAAATTCTAGTCAAATTGTTTGGCTGGCATATCTAGTTCGCGCAATGGTCAGAGTGTTTTTCCAACCGACACTTGAAGGGGTTGTCTAATTCCGTGTCGTTGCTAAATAGTGTTCTTGGTATAAGATTTACCTACTTAGCTTTTAATAAAAAATGGACAGGGTTTAGTTATACTAATGGCTTTTTAAGTTCCCTATTTAAGTTCTGGGTAGAAATGAGGTATGAAAAACAAAAAACACCATGGTGTAAATTGTTGAGGCATAGAGATGGTTATGCAGTGAGATACCCAGTCAAGGGTTCTCCCTTAACTGGGTATCTTGGGTATCAGAAACATATGCTCGTCCAGACAACAACTCCTGCATAGTGACAGATATTTGCTACCTACCATTTTGGGACGAAACAGCATAATCAAAAAATAATAGTCACTATTTTTAATCTAGCAATGATTATTTTGCTTTTTTGAATATGCTATGTAAAACAGAGCCAAAATCAAGTTTTAAAGATACTCCAACAGAAGCTTGAACTAAATCCTCTTGTACATTTTTTTCATTTTTACAATTCCAAATATGGGCATAGGCAAAACCAAGGTAAAACTTGCACCAGTCAGATGGTTGCCACTGTCCTTCAATTGTTACTGCCGCAGTATGTTCAACAATACCAGTTGGGGCTTTTGTTTTCCAGCTATCTTTTTTATTTATGCCATCAAATGTGTAGTTTTCCAACTTTGTACCACGACCTTTTTCACCATGCGCAATGTAAAGCACACGTCCCAGTACATCGATTTGTTTTAAAGTCGAATATCTTACACCTACAGAACCAACAATTACATCAGGACCATACTTATATCCTGCAAATGTAACATCATCTCCACGCTGCGTAACCCTGTCATACCCTACAAGATAATCTTGAGCCCAGCAGTAATTATCATCTTTTTTCTCCTTTGTTAGCTTGTCACCATCGTAATACAGTTGATTCAGGTACAACCCAGGGCTATTGTAAACAAACTCACCATAAGCAGAAATGGTGCCATCCTTCACCTTGTCTACATAAGTGATATTTGCAAGTATTCCAAAGGCGTTTGGTTCAATTTCTTCATTACCATTATTTAGATAATGATCAACCTCCTGAACTTCTTGAAACTGATCCATAGAGAACTGAAAATAAAGTTGGAACTTTTTGATTGGAATATATGTAATATCAAACGTCAAGAAGTTATTTGCTTCATTATGAATTTGATTACCACTTCCATTATTGTTGTAGTTGTAATTGTAGAGGTTATGCAGTATGTAAAATGGATTTATACCACGCAAGTCAAAACTGCTTTCAGAATCAATAAGTGTCATTAAAGAAAATGTAAAGCCAAAGTTTTTGAACAAGTTAACTTCAAGCGATGTCTCATATCGTATTGATTTATAACCACCAAATCTTGCGCCATCAACTTTGAAGGGATTTTTGGTAAATCCTTTGAATTCTTCAGATTTTTCCAATTCATCACTGGTGTAATTCGTAAAATGTGAGCTATCAAAATTGGTCATGCCAATGTAGAGACTAACAACATCTGAAAATGCACCTGTTTTTATAAACTCTTGATAATTAAACACATCACCTATTGCTGTATTACCAGTGTACCCTCGTCCCATGGACCGTCTACCCTTGGCAGCAATAAATGTAAAATTAGAACCACCTATGGAAACACCTGAATCATAAGGAGCATTTGCAGAATTATTGAATTCCAAGTTATGTGAAAACTTCTTGTCCCAAACTCCGTTTTCATAGTCTCGTGTACCGAAATCATAGACAAGTCTGCTATAGAAGAAATTTTTAACTGTAATTTCTGCCTCTATTCCCAAAAAACTGTCTCTGTCCAAAGAATCCTTAATAAACAAATACCTATCGGGGTCAATAAGATTGTTATCAAATTTATCTACAGTAATTGGATTACTTTGAAAATAGAATTCACCTGCCATTTTTCCGATTAATGACAGTGCGCCAAAGTCACTTCGAATTAGAGCAGATTCTTTATGAAGATGACTTCTTAATTCTACCAATGGCCCATAGTTTTCACCAAAAACCTGTTCAACTCTGTTAAGTGCGACTTCCAATTGAGACACTGTCACAGGGCCATTCGAAGTTGGTCCCATTACACCAGCATAAATACATAAGTTATTTACTGCCCTCCACTCTTCAGAAGAAACAGGATAATATTTCTGAGAGTTAGCAAACACCGATTGAGAAGCAAGAATGATCAAAAAAATAATAATCACCCTTTTTAATCTAACCATGACTATTCTCCTTTTTTGAATAAACTATGAAAGACAGAGCCAAAATCAAGTTTGAAAGACAAAACAACAAAAACTTGAAGTAATCCATCCTCTTTGTGAAAAACTGCTCCATCCACACCCTTGTGGCCTCTCTCTATAATAAAATAATAGTATTCTGCCTGATAGGCAAACTAGGTTAGGTTAGGTTAGATTAATAAATAAAGCCCCCTACATCTAAGGAGTAAAAGCATTCTGCTGGGGAAAACGAAAAGTGAATAATGGTGATGTTTCATGGTTGAAACAAGTGGTCGATTGCAATTGTATCGCTATACTTATCTCAAAAATCTTGAACCCATTTCAGTACCTCCTAATTGCCACTAGGCGGGTACAGTATTCAAGTTCTATTTTGCGTAAGTAAAGCAATGTTACGGGGACAAAGGACTCGGCCTTGGGGAAAATTGAGGTGGGTCGAGAGATGCTTTTGGGGCAGGTCGGGCGACTGTGCGTGCAAGTTGGTGGAGAGAGTTGCGGGTTCATGTGGGTTGGCAAGTGCGGAATGCTGGATGGCTTGAGTTGCGCATTGATTTGACCAGGTAGAACGAGTTTTCCGTAGATAGTTTGAATGGAGGACGTGATGCGGAGTTTCTGCCTGCGCATGATGCAAATTTTTGTGGCAAGCTTTGTAAGGATTAATAACCTTTTTACATATATAAATAGTTCAGACTTCCCGTAATAAAAATGCCAGATAGTGGGGAAGTGTCAGGGTCTGCTCCGACCTGCCGATATTGTAATTTCCTAGTTTGATAGCACTGCCCACATGGTATTTTTCTGGATGATTTAGGATTGTTTTTGTGCTTTTTGCATTACCTGTGGTTGCCTTGACTTCAACCAAAGTACATTCCCCCTTGTATCGGATAACAAAATCTACTTCCAGTCCGCTGTCTTTGTGGAAATAGTAGAGTTTACGTCCCATCTTAGTGAAAATATCTGCAATCAAATTTTCAAAAATAGCCCCCTTATAGCCATATAGATTACCTTGCAGGATGTCGTATTGGGTTCCGTCTTCTAGCATACTGACAAACAGCCCGCAGTCCCGCATATAAACTTTGAATGTATCTTCCTGTGCGTTGCCGTCTAACGGAAGTTCTGTAATTGACAGATTATAACAACGAGAAATAATTCCAGCATCCTCAATCCATTGCAGGCTCCCCTCATATTTTGAGGCTGTGGTGCCCTTTTTGACTACAGAATATTGGAACTTTTTGTTTTCCTTGCTGAGTTGTTTTGGAATCGACTGAAAGCATTCCTTGATGCGGGATTTATCCTTCTTCTTTGCGTACTTTACCATATCGTCCTCATAGGAACGGACAATATCCCGTTGGATACGTAGCACCTCATTCATTTGCTTTGTGTCCACAAAGGTTGAAACAACCTCTGGCATGCCACCAACCACCGTATATTGCAAAAGAAGTTGTTTCATACGACTATGTAGGGCATCCGGAACTGGCGTCTCATCATCCATGCTTTTTTTCAACAGTTCAATCACCTGCGCCCCAACGCCATTTGCCCACAAAAATTCCTCAAAGTCCAATGGGTACATGTCAATCACCGTTTCCGAACCAACTGGAATGGATTTCGGTTCTTTCCCATACCCGTTAACTCCTAGAGAGAAACTGATTCCGATTACATCGTACCGCCCGTCAAGATAGAAAAACTTTAGGGCCATTCTAGCGTCTGGGCAGTCTTGAATTTCATCTAACACCAATATGGTTTGACCTGTCTCAAAAACAGCGGAGCTTCCCAGTAGTGCGGACAGCAACATTACAACATTGTCAACATCTAGAGTACCAGAAAACACGGAAGCGTAATCTGGATTTTCGAAGAAATTGAGATATACCACATTTTTATAATTCTTTTTCGCAAAATCCAGGACAGAGTAGGTTTTCCCACACTGTCTGCATCCCTTGATAATAAGCGGCTTCCGATTTGGGGAATTTTTCCACTGGGTTAAACTCTGTTCAATTTTCCTCTTCAGCATAGAATTTATTCATCCTTGTTCTGTCACTACCATAAGCCTACTCGATGTTAGCAACTTTTTCAAACGACTTTTCACGATAAACAACAACTTTTTCAAGGGACTTTTTGCAATAAACAATAACTTTTTCAAACGACTTTTCTCTATAAGTGCCAATTTTAACTAAAAATCTCAGTTACATATCTCTAGTCACTCTTAATAAACCCCCTAGCAAAGTACCTGGAGGCACCTAGTTATTTTGTAGGTGTAGTACTGATGGTGCACAACTAGATAGAAGTCCGCTCTGTACCTGGGATGATGAGATTGAAATCTTGCAAGTGATAATATCATGACAACACATAAGATTATTCAATGGGACAGTTACCTCTGTTAAAATTTGATTTTTCAATTTGCAGTAGTGCCTTTTCTATCACTTCCATGCCAACTTTCTTGATGTAATTGATATTATGTCATAAAATGGCCGCAGAAAAAGTTTTGCGTCAGCTTCAGTAAAACAAAAACCTGTCTAATAGACAATCATACTCACAGCATGGTCATTTGGTAGGCAATTGTAATTGGCGACTTTGTCGCAGACTGTGGCGTGAAATAGTTTCGCATATGCATATATGCAGGAGGAATATGAACTATGGGTTTTTTAAAGGGTAAAACTGCCATCATCACAGGCGCAGGATACGCTGTCTTAAGCGACGGCCGCTGTGGATCTATAGGCTATGGTATTGCCACTGCCTATGCCAAGGAAGGCTGCAATTTGGTCATCACCGGCCGCAATGTCAAAAAGCTGGAAGATGCCAAGAGCGATCTGGAATCCAAATACGGAATCAAGGTGCTTATCGTTCAGGCCGATGTCAATGCCGGAGCGGACAACGAGTCCGTAGTCAACAACGTTGTACAGAAGACTGTAGAAACTTTTGGTGGCGTAGATGTGCTTATCAACAATGCACAGGCATCAGCATCTGGCGTAACATTGGCCGACCATACCACTGATCAGTTCAACTTGGCTCTTTACAGTGGTCTGTACGCAACATTCTACTATATGAAGGCCTGCTTCCCCTATCTTAAGGAGAGCAAGGGTAGTGTTATTAACTTTGCATCCGGTGCAGGTCTGTTTGGTAACTATGGCCAGTGCGCCTACGCCGCAGCTAAGGAAGGCATCCGTGGACTTACCCGTGTGGCTGCTACTGAGTGGGGACCATTTGGAATCAACGTTAATGTTGTCTGCCCAATGGCTTGGACCGCACAGTTAGAGAACTTTAAAAATGCATATCCAGAGGCATTTAAGGCCAATGTCCACATGCCACCTGCAGGACATTATGGTGACCCAGAGTTGGAAATCGGCCGCGTTTGCGTACAGCTAGCCAGCCCAGACTTCAAGTACATGAGCGGAGAAACCTTGACGCTTGAGGGCGGCATGGGCCAGCGTCCATAATTACACAGTAATGGTGGTAACGTAAGTAGAACAATTAACCCAGTCGACGGCACTCCGTTGGCTGGGTTTTTGTTACAAATGGTAGGCACACAGAGATGACACTCCGTTACTCTTTATCTGCTTATGGTGTGCTTATAGGTTGCACCATCAATTTGAAGAGTGATGTCTCCTCTTTCTAGGTAGAAAATATTGTCCTTTGCATATATTTTGACTTGGCTCGAAGAAAGCACACTCTCATTCTTTTTCAGGTCCGTCAAATAATGAATCAGATTCCAAACACTATTATCCTTTACCCTTTCAGATTCTGCCTTTTCCCAATTCATGACACGACGGCAGTCGGGATCTATACCACCTGGCATTGCAATTTCTGTACCATAGTATATGCAAGGTGTTCCAACATAAAGGTAAAGAACTGCAAGGGCGCTTTTTAGCTTGTTTTGATCTTTACCAACTTGAGTAAAGAACCTAGGAGTATCATGACTATCGAGAAGATTTAGCATCATGCTGTTAACTGTATCTGTATTTCGCATAAGTATTTCATTAAGTTTATCCGCGAAACCAGAGGCATCCAAAGTCCCAAAAGCAAAGAAGTCCAGACATGCCTTTGTGAAGGCATAATTCATAACTGAATCGAACTGGTCTCCTTGTAGGTATTCGTTTGCATTAAGCCAATTTTCTCCAATTATGACGCAATTTGGATTTTCTGCCTTTACAGCCTGACGGAATCTACGCCAGAAGGTATGAGATACCTCGTCCGAAACATCAAGGCGCCAACCATCGATATGGTAATTTTTAATCCAGTAAAGACCAATTGAGAGAAGAAAATCTTGAACTTTAACATTGGAAGTATTCCACTTTGGCATGTATCCACAGGCTGCAAAGCACTGATAGTTGAGTTTTTTCTCATCAGGCTTGTCCCCATTAATAACAAACCAATCGTAATACTGGGAATTCTTCCCGTTTTTTACTACGTCTAAAAACTGAGGACTATGGTTGCTGACATGGTTAAACACAGCATCTAAAACAACTTTGATGCCCTTTTCATGAGCTTTTTCCACCAGAGCGGCAAAATCTTCCTTACCTCCAAAGTTTTTGTCCACACTGAAATAATCTTGAACGTCATACTTATGGTTACTGTCAGACTTAAAAATTGGCGTCAGGTAAAGAGCGTTTATACCCAAGTCCTGCAAATATGGAAGCTTTTCAATTATACCCTTCAAATCTCCACCCGCAAAACTCTGGTAATTTGGACTCTGCCCACACTTAAGATTTACGTAAGAAAGGTCTTTTTTCCTATCGCCACAACAAAAACGATCAACAAAAATCTGATAAAACCGAGCCCTTTGCATCCATTCTACTGCCCTATGAATGTCGCAAGGATTAATGTACCCTATCTGAAAGACGCTGAAATGGCAATTTGAAAAATCAAATTTCTTAGTAAGTCCATCTGCAGAAAAGTAATATACATCTTGATTATCAAAAATCTGGAAGATGTAGATAAGCCTAGGGTCCTGAAGTTTAAGCTCTACACAGTAGTAATTAAACATACTATCGGTGTAGCAAAGCGTCATTTCTTCTTGGTATCGGGTAGTTGCAAAGTTATACTTAACACCATAGATTACAACAACACGCGGATAATCCTCTTTTGCTGTGCGAAACCTTAGACGAACTGTTTTTTCATCAACAGCATAGCAGTATTCACTTCCACTTTTGTGATAAAGTGCCTGTTCAATCATCTACTTACCTCCATAGCCACAAGCGCCCCTGCCCTATTATATCAAAAACCCATTTTTTGCAAAGATAATTTCATTACGCTTGGCATATTTGGCATGAGGCTGAAGCAACAATTCATAATCGTCTACTAGAGGGCTTTTTTGTTGCAAAAAAAAAGTTTTTGATATAGTAAATAAATGCGCTGATTGTTAGCCCGTTAATTAAAGTTAGCGCGGCAGGTGCAAGCGAAGATTTAAGAAGGGATTCAATGGAAGTTAGGCAGCAGTTTTTGACGGGCGAGAGAGCACTATTTGGGTCTAAGGACCTGAAGATTTATGACACTATTTTTGATAATGGGGAGAGTCCGCTTAAGGAAAGCTCGGATATAGAGATAAGTGGGAGTATGTTTAGGTGGAAGTATCCGCTGTGGTACTGCAAGAATGTTAGCGTTAAGGAAAGCATTTGGTTTAATATGGCGCGAGCAGGGGTATGGTACACAGATAATATCAAGGTGCTGGATTGCTCGATAGAGGCTCCGAAGAATTTTAGAAGATGCAATAAAGTTGAGTTAAGAAAGGTCTCGTTTTCGAATGCGGCGGAGACGTTGTGGACGTGTTCGGATGTGCGTTTGGAGGACGTGACGGTGGTTAATGGGGATTATTTTGGAATGAACTGCACGCGGGTCGAGGTCGATGGCCTGACTCTGTATGGTAATTATTCGTTCGACGGGGCACGAGATGTGGTGGTGCGGGGGAGCCGGCTGATGACGAAGGACGCGTTTTGGAACACAGAGAATGTCACGGTGTATGATAGTTTTATTACTGGGGAGTATCTTGGGTGGAATGCGAAGAATTTGACGTTAATTAATTGTACCATCGAGAGTTTGCAGGGGATGTGCTACATTGATAATTTGGTGATGAGAAACTGCAAGCTGATAAATACAACGTTGGCGTTTGAGTACTCGACAGTGGATGCAGAGATTTCGAGTAAGGTTGATAGTGTGTTTAATCCGACTAGTGGACGCATTACTGCGAAATTTATTGACAACTTAATATTGGAGAAGGATAAAATAGACCCATCAAAGACAAAAATTATTTGTACAGAGGGTTAAAATGATCTACGACTTCGACACTGTTGTCGACCGCCGCAACACTTGCTCCCTTAAGTGGGATGTTGCTGAAAATGAGCTTCCGATGTGGGTTGCTGATATGGATTTTTTGGTCGCGCCTGAAATTCGGGATGCTATTTTTAAACGTTTTGAAAATGGTATTTTTGGGTATTCTGTCATCCCGCCTGAGTGGGCTTTAGCTTATGTTAATTGGTGGCGAACGCGCCACAATTTTGAGATTGACCCTTCTTGGCTTGTTTTTTGCACTGGGGTTGTTCCTGCAATTTCTTGTGCTGTAAGGAAGTTTACAACCCCAAATGAGAATGTTGTAATTCAGACTCCTGTTTATAATATTTTCTTTAATTCTATTGTTAATAATGGCCGTCGGGTTTTGGAGTCTCCACTTATTTATCGTGACGGGCAGTATAGCATGGACTTTGAGGATTTGGAGTCTAAGTTAAGTGACCCTCAGACTACGATGATGATTTTGTGTAATCCACACAACCCTGTTGGTCGGATTTGGGACCGAGAAACGCTTGCTACTGTGGGTGCTCTTTGTAAGAAGCATGGGGTGCTTGTTCTTTCTGACGAGATTCATTGTGATATTACTGCTCCTGGTTCTGGCTATGTGCCGTTTTCTTCAGTGGACTGCACTTGCCGAGATATCAGCATTACGGCTATTGCGCCAACGAAGGCGTTTAATATTGCTGGTATTCAGTCGGCTGCTGTTCTTGCTGCCAACCCATTCTTGAGGCACAAGATTACTCGTGCTTTAAATACTGATGAGATTGCTGAACCTAATGTTTTTGCAGTCCCCGCTGCTATTGCGGCTTTTACACAGGGTGGTCCTTGGTTGGATCAGTTCCGCTCTTATGTTTTTGAAAACCGCAGCCTTTGTGCTTCTTTTCTTTCTGAGCATTTGCCGCAGCTTCACTTGGTGCCCGCTGAAGCAACTTATCTTCTTTGGATTGACTGTTCTAAGGTGACAGAGGACTCGGTCGCTTTTGCTAAGATGATTCGAGAGAAGACTGGGCTTTTTGTTTCTAACGGCACTCAGTATGGCCAGGTTGGCCGCTGTTTTCTGCGCGTAAACATTGCCTGTCCCAGATCATTGTTAACAGACGGGCTTAAGCGTTTGGAGATGGCAATAAAGGGGTAAGTGTCAGTAAGTGTGACTTAACTAGTGATGGCTAGTGAGACTAGTGTAACTGGTAGGGTTTGTGAAACTGGTAGGGCTAGTGTGAAAAGTCACATACTGTGATATAAAGTCATTTCTGTTTTGAATTTCTTGTTATTGAGTCATTTATGGGGGTTTTGCCCCCATTTTTTCTTTCTGGGAAAGCCTTTATGTGATTTCTCCCACGCTTTTGTTCTGTACAAAACATTTGCGGGGGTTTCTCCCACGCTTTTGTTCTATACAAAACGTTTGCGGGGGTTTTACCCACGCTTTTGTTCTGTACAAAACTTTTGCGGGGGTTTCACCCACGCTTTTGTTCTGTACAAAACACTTAAAGTGGAGACTATTCATTTTCAGAATTTTATTTTTTTCAATTTTTTAAAGCTTTCCCAATTTTTCGACCTATAGCAAAACCCCTAAATGAGATGCCTAT
>X301_European_Hare__coassemble_1174_pt1 | contig 16918 bp, 11 predicted proteins | sample X301_European_Hare__metabat2_high_PE_015 | metagenome-assembled genome bin X301_European_Hare
TCGTAGGCATCTTCAACTTCGTCTATACCAAATGGAATGTCTTCCTCAAAATCTGGCTCGGGTTCGGAAGTTTCCTCTGAAGAGGCCTCATCTTCAGTTTCTGTTGTTGTTTCATCTTCCTCTGCTAAATCTTCATCGAAAAGACTTGGCAGTTGGTCAGTTTCGTCTTCTTCTACCGCAGATTCAGAAATGGGTTTTTCTGGTTGTTCAATTGGAGTAAGTTCAGATGGGACTTCGTCTACTGGCTCATCTTCGTAGGCATCTTCAACTTCGTCATCTATACCAAATGGGATGTCGTCTTCAAAATCCGCCTTGGGTTCGAAAGCTCCTTCTGTGGAATTATCGTCTGTTGCTTCGTACTCTTTAGATTCCGCTTCATCCTCAGCGGCGGAATCATCAGTCTCAAAAATAGATTCTTCTTCTGGTTGATCAAATGAAGTAGGTTCAGATGGGACTTCGTCTACTGGCTCATCCTCGTAGGCATCTTCAACTTCGTCATCTATACCAAATGGGATGTCGTCTTCAAAATCCGCCTTGGGTTCGAAAGCTCCTTCTGTGGAATTATCGTCTGTTGCTTCGTACTCTTTAGATTCCGCTTCATCCTCAGCGGCGGAATCATCAGTCTCAAAAATAGATTCTTCTTCTGGTTGATCAAATGAAGTAGGTTCAGATGGGACTTCGTCTACTGACTCATCTTCGTAAGCGTCTTCAACTTCGTCTATACCAAATGGGATGTTATCTTCAAAATCTGCCTCAGGCTCTGATGTTTCTTCAGAAGAGGCCACGTTTTCAGTTTCTTCTTCTGGTTGTTCAACTGGAGTAAGTTCAGATGGGACATCGTCTACTGGCTCATCTTTGTAGGCATCTTCACTTTCGTCATAATCATCAAATGGAATATCTTCTTCAAAATCCGCCTTGGGTTCGAAAGTTCCTTCTGGGGAAATATCGTCTGTTGCTTCGTTCTCTTTAGATTTCGCTTCATTCTCAGCGGTGAAATCATCAGTCTCAAAAATAGATTCTTCTTCTAGTTGATCAAATGAAGTAGGTTCAGATGGGACTTCCTCTATTGACTCATCTTCGTAGGCATCTTCAACTTCGTCTATACCAAATGGAATGTCTTCCTCAAAATCTGCCTCGGGTTCGGAAGTTTCCTTTGAGGAGGCCTCATCTTCAGCTTCTGTTGTAGTTTTATCTTCCTCTGTTGCATCTTCATCGAAAAGACTTGGTAGTTGGTTAGTTTCGTCTTCTTCAACCGCAGATTCAGAAATGGGTTCTTCTGGTTGTTCAACTGGAGCAGGTTCAGAAGGGACTTCGTCTACGGGCTCATCTTCGTAAGCATCTTCAACTTCATCATCTATACCAAATGGGATGTCATCTTCAAAGTCTGCTTCGGGTTCGAAAGTCCCGTCTAGGGAAGTATCGTCCGCTGCTTCGTCCTCTTTAGATTCCGTTTCATTCTCAGTATCAGAATCAGCAGTTTCGAAAATAGATTCCTCTTCTGGTTGCTCAACTGGAGTAAGTTCAGATGGAACCTCTTCTACTGGCTCATCTTCGTAAGCATCTTCAACTTCATCATCTATACCAAATGGGATGTCATCTTCAAAGTCTGCTTCGGGTTCGAAAGTCCCGTCTAGGGAAGTATCGTCCGCTGCTTCGTCCTCTTTAGATTCCGTTTCATTCTCAGTATCAGAATCAGCAGTTTCGAAAATAGATTCCTCTTCTGGTTGCTCAACTGGAATAGATTCAGATGGAATTTCGCCTACTGGCTCATCATTGAAGTGCGCGTCTTCTATTTCAGAATCAGGTTCTTGGATTGCTACTTCATCAGGCTGTTCATTTGGAGTAGTAGTGGGTGGAACTTCATCGATTGGAATATTCTTTGCCGAAGTATCTTCTATAGGCTCTTGAATTGGTGCTGTAGTATTCGGGTCTATTGTGGCCGCTGGTGTCTCGGTGTCGTATATGGGTGAAATTGACATGAAGTAGTTTGTCCCGTCGGTTTTACTTTGGTTGCTAGCAACGGGCTCTTCATAAATAGGTGTTATGGTAGACGTGTACGAAAGGTTTTCGGACTCTGCAGCGGCACTTTCATCTTGCGAATGTGATATGGGTTCAACCTGTTGTTCAGGTTGAGATTGTTGTTTGGGTAACTCTGTGGTCGTGGGTTGTTCTGGCTGTTGTTCCTGCTGGGGGAGGATGTCGGCGATTAGGGGTGTGATGTGAGAGTGGCTATAAGTCATGACAAAGCAGTAGTAACTGGTGCCGTACTTGATAAAAGGGGTTTTAAGGTAGTTTGTGCATGCTCCGATTATGCCGTAGCGAGAGGAGGGGAGAGTGTCGTCTCGGCGTGGGGTGGAGCAGAGAGCCTGGCAGATTTCTGTGGGTATGGTGTTGTTTCGACGGACGTCGAAGTCATAGATGCTACGGGCAGTTATGGTTTCTGTTTCTACCAGTTTTTGGAAGATGGGGACAACGAACTCGGCCTTGGAGGGGAAGATGGAGGTGTAGAGTGCTTCGCGTCGTTGGTCCAGATCATCGAGGGTGAGGTGGCCGCGAGCGATATCAAGGACGAGGTTGTAGTCGATGTACCGCATGGTGGATTTGAGGTTTTCGAGCATTAGGCGGTGGAGGTTGCGGACGCATTTGGTGACGACGGGGTTTTCGACGTCGGTTGGGGCGAAGTAGGATTTTTTGAGGAAGATTGTGGAGTGGAGGAACACGATTAGGCAGTCGGTGGCTTTTTGGGACATGTCATCGGTGCCGAAAGCGGGTTTATTGAGGATGACGTGTCGTAGTAGGCTGGCGACATTGAAGCGAAGGGCCTCTTTGAGGAGCTCGGTCTGGTAGAGGTTGAGGAATGAGACCTGTTGGGCGATGTTTCTCTGTAGTTTTTCTGCAGAGATGTTTGTCATTTCTTTTAGGTTCCAAGGAAGATAGCAATTCATTAAGCACTCCATATGTCTCAATGTCCATATTAATATATTAACGGGGTTTTATGTAGCACCTAGTTGGAAAATTTGTTGGGATTTTGTGACGGGTGTTCGTTATTCACAGGTTATTTTTCTTACAGGAAAGTTTTTACACACTTTTGCACTAGGTGGAACTTAGTGTAATTGATTTAGTGTAATCAATCATAAATGGGTATTTTCTTGGGCGTGCTTTAAATGGCAATTTCAAAGTATTGATTTATGATGAGGTGGAAATGTTGTTAAAGGTATACAAAGTCCCAAGTTAGAGCAAAGCACTATTTTGCTTTCCTTGAATGGGTGATTTCTTAAATGGTAATGCAAAATGGCTAGGTATTTTTTCAATTTGGTGCAATCGTTGTCCTCTTTTGTTCTGTAGGAGGCGAAAGAGGATAAAAGTTGTCCTCTTTTGTTTTGTAGAGCGCAAGAGAGGATAATTTTGATTGGGTGCACCCGAGTTAAAGGTTAAAATAGCTACTAGCGCAACCATTTTCATTTGATTTTTGGCCTTCAAACTGGGGTCTTGGCGTAGTCGTTGTCCTCTTTTGTCGTGAAAAAGGGCAATAGAGGATAAAAGTTGTCCTTTTTTGTTCTGTAGAAGGCAAAAGAGGATAACTTTGATTAGTTGTATCTATGTTAAAGGTCATGATTGTATTCGTTTTATTAACAAGCCGCTCCAAAGATATTTTTTATCTCAGCCATCCTTGACAGGAACTTAGGCAAGAGTTAATCAAGATTATCCTAATAGCAAAGAACTCAAGAATAGACTAGATAATGTACCATCGGATATATAGCTAAATGTCGCATTGCTTTAGAATACATTCAAGGCAACCATTCGGGTAGCTGAGATTTTTCCTTCTGACTCAGAATCTAAGAATAGCCTAACTGTTTTCTTGGATGCATGTTTTGTTGCTTGCAAATTCATGATCCGGAATACTACATTTTTCATTTAAACTTGGTGGTTAGACTGAGGTGAAATGGATTTGATCATGGAGGGATTTTGCCTTTTTATTTGTTTATGTTTGGAAAAAATAGTAACTCGGTGGTATGGGAAAAACGCTTTATGGTTAGGTGTGTTCTGCGAGATTTTTGGGGGTATGGACACAAAGAGTTGGGGTTAAGACTGCATAGATGAAAAATTTTAGTTGAAAAATGGAGTGTGATGACTCATACTTGTTTAGGTCTGGATTTTTGTAAGGGATAAATAGATGTCTTTTTGAGACCTTTATATAGATTGTGGTGTGGCTAATTTTGAGTGGAACCTAGGCTAGGACGGATTAGAAGAGAGGATTCGGGTGCCTAGGTTTGAATCGAATTGGAGGTGATTTCATGTATTTCTGTTTAAGCTGTGTTAGGACAAAGGAGGAGGAGACTAGAAATAGAATTTCAAAGTTGTTGAGTAATATGGTAACCGAGGAGTTCCTAGTTTGGTACCCAAAGAAGGAAACTAAGGAAAGGAGACTAGGAAAGTATGAGATTGTTGAACGTCCGATGTTTTTTAACTATCTGTTTGTTTATTGGGATGGTGAGGTTGAGCGGACTTTTCCTTTTTGGGATGTTCTTAGAATTCCGACTGTTGTTCGTATTTTGAAATATGATGACGGAAGCCATAGTCTTAAGGGTAAGGACCTTGCTTTTGCTAGGTGGATTCATATGAATGATGGTCACATCAAGCAGTCCAAGGTTATTTACAGAGAGGGCCAGCGGCTTCATATTTGTGAGGGCCCGCTCAAGGGGTTTGATGGTAGCGTGGTAAAAGTTGATAAACATCATAAGAATATTACGCTTAGGTTTGAATTGCTTGGTTCGGTTACTGATATTAAGTTCTCGGTAGATTTTCTGTCTGTTGGTAGTAAGTCTGATGCTCTAGATAGGAACAGTATTTAATTAGTTGTTTTTATATAACGCTAAAAAGTGTAGCTCTAAGTTAGGTGGCTACACTTTTTTTTGCAAATTAATGGCTTTAGGCTATCGTTTTTGAGTTGTAATGAAAAATTGCGGTCTTAAGGGGTGAGTTAATTGCAAGGAGTGTTTGGCACTGCAGTTTGCATGTGAAAAGTTATGCGGTGGTGCTGGGAGTTTTGGGTTGGGCTGGTGAAGTGGGAATTGGCCAGTCGAGGAGGTGGTATAAAAGGGCTCGGTCTTTGTTGATTTTGGAGCAGGTGAATGAGATTTCATCGTCGCCGAGGTATAAGATGAAGCCCCGACGGGCGGGGAGGACTTTGCCGAATGCGACCGATGTGATGTCGGAGAGGGATACAGACCAGGCTTCTTGGCAAGGGGTGGTGCGGCGTTCTTTATCGGGGGATCGTTTGAGGAGAACTAGGCGGTCGTTGTGACGGCAGAGGCGGCCGCGAGTGAGGTCCGCGGTGGTGTCGGATGGGATTTTGCCGACGTAGAGGGTGTCGGGGAGGTCTGGCCCGAGGACTTTGCGGGCGTCTTTGGGGCTGACCCAAAACATTGCGACCCAGTAGAGGCATACGAGGATGCCCATGGAGAGGAACATGGGGATTAGGGCAAGGCGAGACATGTAGATGCTGGGAACGAATATGATGGCGGCGAAGTGTGCAAAGATTAGTATGCGAATGATGTTTCTCATATTTAAATGATAATGGTTTATCGAGGGATTTGCAATTGCGGCGGAAGGAGTTAGTGGTATTGTGGGATTGGTCTTGAAATTGGGTGGTTTGAGTACAAAAAAGTTGCCTAGTTTGTATCAAAGGCTGAATAGTTACTGCTTTGGTTCGCTTTCTAATAATTTGTTGCTGTTCACTGCCAACTTATCAGCTAATCGTGGCTATGTATGTCTCTTAAAGTCTATTTTGGTTTCCTAAACGGGGTTTTTCTTGACTTTGAAAACTTTATTATTTTAGCCACACCTTTGGCTTTGAAATGGTTTAGTGCCTAGGTGCTTTTCTTTTATGCCTATGTAAAGCGATATGCGGAAATCTCTCAAAAGTGGTTGTCATAAATTCGTTGTAGCGAATTACTTTAATTTTTTGTCTCATTTACTTTGTAGAAATCACAAAAAATTCCTGAATCTCTTAGTTGGAGTTAGGAATAAATGTCTGTGGATACTAATGCGGTAGGGAGATGTCTTTCAGAAGGTGGTGGGTGATTTTACTGGGTATATCTGAAGTCTGGTTAGGGATGAGAAGAGTGTGAAAGAGGGGTAAAACGGGGCGCAAAAGATAAGCTTGAGCATGAGAAGATGGGTGGAAAGAGTGTGAAAAAGAGGGTTAGAGAGGGGTGAAATGGGGAAATAAGTAGACATTTTGGAGAAAAATATGGTTTTGAAAAAATTTTTAAAAAATCTTCGTCAGAAAATCGAAGGTTTTAGACAGTTTGGTTGTAGAGGGGGGTATGGAGGAATGAAAAATGCGAAATCACAAGTTCATTTTGTTGCTACTTCTGGTGGCACTTCTAGCCTCTGCATGTTCGGAGAACCCGGGCACAACTACAATGAGACTGGTTTTGTCATCAGGACAGAGGGCAGGCGAACGGACTGTTTTGCCTGAGGACAGTTCCCTTTTGGATGTCTCGAAGTACACAGTTTCGGGGGAGGGACCAAATGGGAAGAGATTCACGAAGACGTCTAGTAGTAGTTCGATTAACGTAGAAGGACTTGCTACTGGCCAGTGGAAGGTGACGGCGATGGGACTGAACAAGGACGGGGTTGAGATTGTTTCTGGGTCGCTGACGTTCTATTTGGATTCCTCGACGGGGGCTAAGACTATCTACATGGACACTTTGGTGGGTACGGGGACGTTTATTTTTGAGATGGACTGGTCTACGTGCAGCATCGAAATGCCCAGTGTGGAGGCTACTTTGACGGGGCCAGGGCCGAATGGTAGGGAGATTACACTTCAGCCGACGATAAATAAGGATGCGAAGACGGCTGCTGTGTCTGATTCGCTGACGGCTGGTGCCTATATCCTGAGGGCGATTCTGAAGGATGGCCAGCATGAGGTGGCTGGGCTTGTAGAGGCTGTGCGGATTACCAACAGGGCTAGGACGAGCGGAAGCTATACTTTCAACGTTAATTCTGACGACCCCTCTTCATTGTCACAGATGCGAGATGCCTCGGGATCCCCGATTAGGGGCTCGTTGGCGGTGGTCAATAATGAGGGCTCGTTCTATGACGGGAAGGAGTATGAGTGCAAGTTCACCTTGGCTGAACCGAAGGAGGCCGACGTGGACCAGATGACCATTGAGTGGTTTTACGATGGAAATCAGGTGAAGTCGGAGGCGTTGAACCGATTCGGGAGTGTGTACACGATGGTGGCGACGTATGGGGCCCACCGGTTGGATGTTGTGATTTACAACAAGGTGTTGGGTGTGACCTGGTCGGCGTCATACTGTTTCAATGTCTTGCACAATGGGAAGCGTGGTGAAATGGCGTTGTTGACCGAGGATGCAGCGGCAGGGATTCCAGATTTGGACTCGGAGTCGATGATTTCGGCGTTGCCAAATGAGATGTTCCTGGTTGTATGTCCAAGTACTGCGAAAATGTACATTTGTACGGTGTCATCGATGTCTTTGCAGGTGGTTAAGACGTATGACTCGCGAAATTATCCATGGTTGTCGAAGGTCTATAAGGTGTTTTCAGATCCTTCGATGAACTATGTTGCGCTGGCGGAAAATAGTTCTGGAGAAAATTCTTTGACCATTCTTATGTTCCATCCAGAAAGCAGAAATTTTGAGGATATCGCTGGTATGGAAAATCTTACTAAGAATACTTACGACGTCAAGTTTGGGACTTTCCTTTGCGCTACGTTCGATTATAGGCATAAGTCGATGCTATTTTGCGATGATAACGAGTACCGTATTAGCAACACAATACGCGAGTATGAAGATGGTGAACTAGATTTTTGTGGTAACTCTAGGAGGCTTGTTGGAAATCCTACCTACATTGATATGGATATTAGTACCGATTGCAATTTGGGTGTAGCAGTGGGATTGGCTAACAACACGCTTATTGTTGGAAAAATTGGGATTGATGGAAACTGGAAGTCTCAGAAGCAGACGGACGAGTGTTCTGAACATCCTACGAAGGTTCGGTTCATTAATGGACAGACGATTGTGGCTGTGCACGAGAACGGGATTTCTACTTTCAAGACTACTACGGATGCTGCAAAGTTGTATAAGAGCGTAGATATTCCTGCCAGAGATATTGCTGCTGATGGTGAGAACTACTTCTATATCTCTGACGCAAACAGAAGGCTTGTTAGCTATTCTGTTTCAGGATATGAAATTTTGGAGCTTGGGTTTACCACTTTGGAAAATCAGATTTCAGCTTTAAGTCTTTCGGGCACTTATCTTGCGGCTCTTACAGAAGGCAACACTATTGCATTGTTCCAGATTATTCCGTGAGGCGACTATGTACAGAAGGCTTATTGTAATTGCTTTATGTTTGATTGCCTTTTTGCCCATCGTCGGGGCCTCAGGGGCATCGGAGAAAGTAATGGTCTCCAAGACTAATGGTGGAGAAGCGCTACCTACAGTCTTAGAAGCAGGAGAAACGACTGGTGGGGTCTCTGTAACTGGAGACCCTGCTCCAGCGCTGGCGGAAACGATAGAAGACGCTGAAGCACAGGCCGAAGTGGATAATATTGTGGAATCTGGAAATTCGGAGGAAAAGGCCGCGTCAGTGCCATTTGTACCCGAGGAGGACACGGAGGCGAAAGCGGAAGCTGAAACGGACGCGGATGTGAAGGCTGAAACTGGAACGAAAACGGAAGCGGAAGTGAAAGTGGAAACTGGAGCGGATGCGGAAGCGTTGGGTACCAGTGAAAAAGGTGGCAAGACTCGGTCGAAGAGGCGACTTGGGGCGGCCGTGGACCTAGGGGTGGTTCAAGATATTTTCCTAGGCGGCGGTAGCTATAATCTGGCGATTGATCTTCGGGCGATGGTGACGGAGGATTTTCAGATTCGTGTGCCTGTGACGTTGGTCGGGAACAGAAGAAGTTTCATGGAAGAGGTCGGGCTGCAACTGGTGTATTACCCGTGGGGACGAGGACCATTTTTTGGAATCTCGATGTTCCAGATTGGGTTTACGCAAGGGAGCTCGGAATTGGAAAGGGTGATTAATCTTAACGAGGTAGTGCTTGGGTGGACGTTCGAATTTGGGCCAGGACTGTTTGTGGAGCCAAGTTTGAGCATTAGGGATCCGTCGGGTACGTTCTCGGAAGAGTATTCCAGAATCAAGGGAGCTTTCCCTTGTTACACCACCTTTCGGGCAAGAATTAATTTTGGGTGGTATTTTTGGGGGTTTTAAATGGGAAACGTGCGTGATTTTTTGCATCGAAATAGGAGAGCGATTTTAAACGACGTGGTGGCTGGGATTGTGCTAATCGCTTTTGTGGCTTGTAATGCTAGTTACGTTCCATCGTTCAAGGCGGCTGTCAGCGAATGGGACGTCAAGTCGAGGGTGTCTAGAGTCATAGACATTCAGCTTGAAAATATCAAGGACCAGCTTGACGAGGATTTGCAAGAGGGCATTGATAGCATCCATACACGAGGGGGTGGCAAGGGATCTCAGATTGTCAATCTGACCATGGAAGAGGCTGGCGGTCGTGACTATTTGGACTTCTGCTACGCCGTTGACGACTCGCAGTCATCCATGGACGTGGATGCGGTCTTAGATACTGCACGAAACGTCTTGCCTGTTGAAAAGTACAATGAGCTGATTAACATGAAGAACGATGTCGAACGCCACATCACATTGGCTGCGGAGGAGTATGTTCGTGATATTCCACTTAACCAACAGGCAGCGTTTTACAGAGACCTGAAGACTCTTGTTGTTCGCGCGATTGTGCTTTTGACTGCTGGCATTGTCTATGCTTGCATTCCAAACGTTGTTTTCTGGGGTAAGGTAAGTGCAGCCTGCGCTATTGCCGTCGGTGCGGGTCTTGTTGCCATCACCATCATGTCCTTGTATGAATACTTCAAGTTTGGAACTGGAGAGGGTAAGTCATTTGAGGATTGGTTCAAGGATCTTATCGAAATTCCTAAGGCCGATTTTGCCCTCACCGCAGGCATTACCACCATTGCTGAAGCGCTTTCGCTTGGGCCTGTGGTTTCAGGCATTATCCTCTGCATCTATGGTCTTTACAACGTAGTTGATCTGACACGCAAGATGCTGAAGACCTACAACTTTAGTGCCTAATGACTGCCTAAGGAGTTTAGTGAAGCATGGTTTGAGTCGAGTAGATTTCGAGTGATTATCAATTTTGGGGGGCCGCAAATACGGCCCCTCAGTTTTGGTGGAAATTGAGCATTACGGAATCTTTGGTTTGGACCATAGTTTCGACGAAGTCAACGAAGGCCTTGTCTGCCATGGGCAGCGGTTTGCCTTTCAGCCAGACAAAAAGATACTCCACTTCACGTCCGGAGTTAACTATTTCTTTGGCAACTATCTGTTGGTTAAGAACATAGGAGGTTTTGGGAAAGATGCTGATTCCGACGTTGCAACCAGCAAGGGCTGCGACGTCAAGGTAATTGTCCATAGTGCAAACGATGCGAGGTTCTGAGTCTATTTCCTTGAACCAGTTGTAGATCATGTTGTTAATGTATTCTCGGCTGGGGACGATAAGTGGTTGGTCTTTAAGGGCGGCCAAATCTATAGTATCACCGGGGAGGGCAGAGAGGGGGTTTTGGCGACTCATGAAGGCTGTCATCTTCTCTTGTCCAACTTTGAAACTATTTAAGAGGGTCTGGTCGCAAGGAGAGGTAATTACGGCCAAGTTGATTAAGCCACTACGGAGGCGCTCAATGAGCTCGTCACTGTTGCCGTCCATGATGCGGAATTTTATGGAGGGGTAGGTTTTGATAAAGGACTCGATCCATTTGGAGGCGATGTCGGGGGCGGACCCTTCGACTAGGCCGATGGAGACGGTGCCATGCATGCCGCGGCCCATGAGTTTGATTTCGTTGGTGCCTTTTTCGACCAGGCTGAGTATTTCTTTGGAGTAGCGATACAGGAGGCGGCCAGATTCGGTGAGTTGGAGGTGGCGTTTGCCGCGGATGAAGAGCGTTGTGTCGAGTTCTTCTTCAAGGGCTTTGATTTGGTTGCTTAGTGGTGGCTGACTCATGTTGAGTTTTTCGGCGGCGCGAGTGATGTTTAGTTCCTCGGCGACGACGATGAAGTATTTTAAGATACGAAGTTCCATGTGCAGTCTCCTATAGTTGCTAGGTTTTTGTAATGCCTACTGACAGTTGCAACTTACAGTACAAACTAAAGATACAAGCATTTAGCCTAGCTACGGCATACCAAAATGCAAGACTATCATACTAAAAAGATATGATAACTATAATATTATATGTATTTGAACAATTATGCGCAAGTTTTTATAATGCGTACTAATTTTGGGAGGTATGCATTATGTGTTCGATTATTGGGTTTTCATCAAAGGATGTTAGTGCAGATTTGATTCAGACCTGTTTCGAGCGCTCTATTCTAAGAGGCCCAGACCAGAGTCGATTTGAAAAAGTAGACAATAATGGAACATACCTCGGTTTTAATAGACTTGCGATTATGGACTTAAATTCGTCTGGGATGCAGCCATTTCATTTTGAGCATTGCAGTTTGGTTTGTAATGGAGAAATATATGGCTTCAGGCCGATAAAAAAAGCGCTTTCGGAGAAGTATCCGTTTGTCTCGGACTCGGATTGTGAAATTTTACTGCCTCTTTGGAAGGAAAAAGGGGTAGAGATGTTCAAGGATTTGGATGCCGAGTTTGCGTTGATTATTAACGACCCAGAGCAAGGCGGGTTGGTAGCGGCAAGAGACCCGATTGGAATTAGGCCGCTATTTTATGGTTATCTAAATGCAAGTACTTCTGCTAGCCCATGTGGTGGCATGGATGGCGTCAAAAGCGATAAAAAGATTATTTTTGCAAGTGAGGCGCAGTGCCTAGTGGGGATTTGTGACAGGATAGTCCCCTTTCCGCCAGGACACTACTACAAAGACGGCAAGTTTGTTAGGTATGCTGACGCAACGCAAGTTAAAGAAGTTTGCTACGATGATTTGGATACCGTGTGCAAAAAAATACGTGAAAAACTAATTGCGGGCGTGGAAAAACGCCTGGATTCGGATGCCCCACTGGGATTTTTGCTATCGGGCGGACTGGATTCTAGTCTAGTATGTGCAATATCCGCAAAAATCTTGGGAAAGCAAATAAGAACCTTCGCAATTGGTATGGATTACGACCCGATTGACCTGCACTACGCCAAAGAAGTTGCCAACTTCATTGGTAGCAATCACATGGAGGTCACCATGACGATGGAGCAGGTCTTGGACAACCTTGAAAAAGTCATCACCATTCTAGGCACTTGGGACATCACAACTATTCGCGCCAGCATGGGAATGTATCTCTGTTGCAAGGCGATTAACGAAAATACGGACGTAAAGGTCCTTCTGACCGGCGAAATATCGGACGAACTTTTCGGCTACAAGTACACCGACTTTGCCCCTTCCGCCCAAGCCTTTCAGGCCGAGGCCGCTAAGCGCATTCGAGAGTTGTATTGTTACGATGTGCTGAGGGCGGATAGGTGCATCTCAGATAACTCGTTAGAGGCAAGAGTTCCATTTGGGGATTTGGACTTTGTCAGTTATGTAATGTCGATAGACCCAGAAAAAAAATTAAACAGATATAACATGGGAAAGTACCTGCTTAGAAAGGCCTTTGAAAATGACCATATCCTGCCGGATGACATACTTTGGAGGCAAAAAGCTGCCTTCTCTGATGCGGTGGGTCATAGCATGGTTGATGGCCTAAAAGACTATGCAGAGCATTATTTTTCGGATAAAGAGTTTGAATTAGGCTGTCAAAAGTACAGTCATGGCAGGCCGTTCACAAAAGAGAGTCTGCTTTATCGTGAGATATTTGAGCGCCACTACCCAGGACAGGGCGACATGATTCCAGACTTCTGGATGCCGAACAAAGACTGGGAGGGTTGCAACGTAAATGACCCGTCAGCTAGGGTGCTTTCAAACTATGGCGCAAGCGGAGTTTGATTGACTGCAGGTGGTATCTATGCTACAGGTTTGAATCTTCAAAGGAGAGAGATTTTACACATGGCTAAGTTTATTTTTGTTACTGGAGGAGTTGTTTCTGGACTGGGAAAGGGGATAACAGCGGCCTCGCTTGGGCGGTTATTGAAGGCCAGAGGCTTGAAAGTGGCCGCCCAGAAGCTGGATCCATATATAAATGTTGACCCTGGGACGATGAGCCCGTACCAGCATGGCGAGGTTTACGTGACGGAGGATGGGGCGGAGACGGATTTGGACTTGGGTCATTACGAGCGTTTTATTGACGAAGATTTGAATCGTTTTTCGAATTTGACGACTGGAAAAGTGTATGCGAATGTGATTCATCGGGAGCGACAAGGGGGGTTTCTTGGTTCTACGGTGCAGACAATTCCGCATATTACGGACGAGATTAAACGATTTATTTATCGAGTGGGGACTGAAACGGACGCGGACGTGGTAATTACGGAGATTGGTGGGACTATTGGTGACATCGAAAGTCAGCCTTTTATCGAGGCAATTCGTCAGGTCGGTTTGGAGGTGGGCCGTGACCAGTGCCTGTACATCCACGTGACGCTTGTGCCTTACCTAAAGGCCAGCGGTGAGCACAAGTCCAAGCCAACTCAGCACAGTGTGAAGGAACTGCAGGGGATGGGGATTTCTCCCAACATCATTATTTTGCGTGTAGACGAGAAGATACGAGACCAGAGTATTTTCAAGAAGATTGCAAATTTCTGCAACGTGAAGGACGATTGTGTCATTGAAAATCTGACTTTGCCGATTTTGTACGAGGCTCCTTTGATGCTTGAGCGCGCTAATTTGTCGTCCATTGTGTGTCGTGAACTTCACATCGATGCACCACAACCCGACCTGACCGAGTGGCGCGACCTAGTTCAGCGTATCCGACACCAAAGTCGCTCGGTGAAGGTTGCCCTAGTTGGCAAGTACGTCCAACTACACGACGCATATCTCTCGGTGGTGGAAGCACTTCATCACGCAGGGTACGCTCTGGATACCCGTGTGGACATCAACTGGGTTGACTCGGAAACAATCACTGACCAGAACGCCGCCGAAATTTTTCACGATGTAAACGCCATTATTGTACCCGGCGGCTTTGGCAATCGCGGCATTCAGGGCATGGTCTGCTCGGCCCGCTACGCCCGCGAAAATCACGTCCCTTACTTCGGAATCTGTCTTGGCATGCAGACCGCCGTCATCGAATACGCCAGAAACGCATGCGGGCTACGTGGGGCCAACTCCACCGAGTTTGACTCAGCAACTCTTTATCCTGTAATTGATTACATGCCCGGACAACACTCCGAAATTGACAAGGGCGGCACTCTTCGCTTGGGTAAGTACCCTTGCAACCTTCGCGAAGGCACCCGCATCCGTCACCTGTACAATCAAAGCGCCATTTCCGAACGCCACCGACACCGCTACGAACTAAACAACAATTTCCGCGCAGAGCTCGAGGCCGCTGGCCTTTGCCTGTCAGGCGTCTCGCCTGACGGCCGCCTTGTAGAGACAGTTGAAATCACCAACGAGTCTTTCTTCATTGGCGTTCAGTTCCACCCAGAATTCAAAAGCCGCCCCAACCGACCGCACCCTCTGTTCCTTGGTTTCATACAGGCTGCTCTAAAGTTTAGCTATCTGTAGTTTTGAAGTCTTTTGAAGACCATTGGGGCGTTTTAAGCCTTGTGTGCTCCTTTGTTTGGTTGGCCTAATGTAAAACGTTATGTAAAAGGCAGGTTATGATCTTCGAATCGGCCCCTTAAACCCACCTTGCTATGCTTTCTCCTAAGAGAAATCTAAGCGATTGAGTAGGAAATAACTAGCCATTTTGCATTACCCTCTGAGAAATCACCCCTAGTTTGGCAATTTTAGCTGCATTTTCTCTTTGATGTTTGTAATTCAATAAGTTTTTCTATTACTTGAATTTAACTGAGGCTTAGGCTTGCTATTTTTATTGAAAGTGAATAGTTAGCTTATAAACAGGGTGGGGGAGTCTTTCCAAAAAAGCTATTTTGTGGAAGAATCTGTTTTCGATTACTTATTGAGTAAAGAGGTAAAAATTATGCACAAATCAAATCTTACTAGAGAGCAGGCGTTCCAACTGCTTCTTAAATATAATAAGGACCCGTTCCATATTCGTCATGCATTGACGGTAGAGGGGGTTATGTCTTGGTATGCTCAGAACCTAGGCTTCGCGGATGAGCAGGAATATTGGGCTCAGTGTGGACTTTTGCATGACATTGATTTTGAGATGTGGCCAGATCAACACTGCAAAAAGGCACCCGAACTTCTTAAGGAAGGCGGCTGTGGTGAAGATATGATTCACAGTATTTGTAGTCATGGTTTTGGCATTTGCAGTTATATTGAACCAACTGAATTGATGGAAAAGGTGCTTTTTGCTGCTGATGAGCTAACTGGGCTTATTTGGTCTGCATCTTTGATGCGTCCAAGTCGCAGTGTACAAGACATGGAAGTAAAGAGTGTAAAAAAGAAGTTCAAAGATCACCGCTTTGCTGCAGGTTGCTCTAGGGATGTTATCATCGAGGGAGCCGAGCGCCTTGGCTGGGACTTGGACAAACTTATTGATTTGACAATTCGGGCAATGAAGTCTTGTGAAGGCTTTGTAAATTCTTATATGCAAGAGCATTATCCTGAGCATTAATTGTATTTACTTTTGGATGATTGCCATCTACTCAAATTATGACATAACTTTACCCAGAATTTGATTTTTTTCATTTCTGGGAAAGGTTATTTCTGACAGTTGGTCCAAAGTGCTAGTTTAATGTTGATAGGCATTTCCTTCCTCATAGTTTTGAATATTATCTTTCTTTACCTGTAATTTATTGTGAAATTTTAGCGATAGTCTGAAAATAACTGGCCAAAAAGGGCTGGTTATTTTTGTACGTGCCTGGGGTTCTAAAAGCAGTAAATTTGTGCATTAAGGCAAGTTATTGAAAGAATATTAACTTAGAGTTGCCGGCATGTGCAAAAAAAGGTGAGGCAATAGAAAAGGTAGATTATAAGAGAGGAGGAAGCAAGGAGGGTGGGTAGAAGGTTGAATTTTTTGAGGCGGGAGGTTGACGTAGCCAAATACCTCGTGATACGATGTATTGCGTGATGTGAGGTATCAGATGGACAATCAATTGAAACGAGGCCTGTTGGAGGTGTGCGTGCTGGCGGCGATTAGGAGTCGGGAGTCGTATGGGTACCAGATAATTAAGGATATGAGGCCGTATGTGGAGATGTCGGAGTCGACGCTGTACTCGATTTTGAAGAGGTTGGAGGAGGGGCGGCTGATTACGGTGAGGTCGGCGGAGCATGGCGGGCGGCTACGCAAGTATTATAGGATTACTGGCGCGGGGTTGGAAAGGATTGAAGAGTTTAAGAACGATTGGAAGGAAATTGTTGCAATGTATGAATTTGTGTTGAAGGGGGATGATGATGAATAAGCAGACTTTTTTGAGCGAATTGCGAAAGAGGCTGGCGGGGCTGCCTAAAAAGGAGTTGGAGGAGCGGCTGGCGTTTTATAGCGAGGCGATAGATGATCGGATTGAGGATGGGCTGACGGAGGAGCAGGCGGTGGCCGGAATTGGGAGCCTTGACGAGGTGGTTGAGCAGATTATGTCGGAGGTTCGGTTACCGAGTTTGGTGAAAGAGAAAGTGAAGCCAAAACGGAGCTTGATGGTCTGGGAGATAGTGCTTTTGGTGGTGACTTTTCCGATATGGGTTTCGCTTTTGTTTGTAGCCTTGGTGGTTTTGCTATCTATATATATAGTAATGCTAGCTTTTGCTACTGCGCTTTGGGTATTTAATTTGGCTACAGTGTGTTGTGGATTGGCTTTCTTCTTTACTATTCCTAAAGTCGAATAAACCGCACTCAAAACGATTTTTGCCTTAAAAAATCATCACA
>X301_European_Hare__coassemble_1195_pt1 | contig 16137 bp, 7 predicted proteins | sample X301_European_Hare__metabat2_high_PE_015 | metagenome-assembled genome bin X301_European_Hare
TGATTCAGGGGAGAAACTAAGCGATAGTTAGTCCCAGTTTTGTGGAATTTAACGTGTATAAATTGGCAAAATCGTATACTGTATGTTCTACCCCAATGTCCATTCAGAATGCATAAAACAGAATACACAAAATGATAGCGAAATAACTGTTTTGAGGGTATTTCTTATTTATAAAAATCATTTTTCACTTTTCATTAATTTTTTTCTTTCATTTTGACGTAAAGTTAAAGTTGACAACTGCCAAAAGCGTTATATACTAGAGTTACGAAAAGGAAATTGGATAGCAACTGAAAACCAATTAACCGAAAACAAGCGAACAGCTGCAAAAGCAATTGGAAAGGCAGTTGAAAAAACAATTGGAGGCAAACATGTACAAACTTGATGAGTTTATGGCCGAACTTGAAAGAAAGAATCCAGACCAGCCAGAGTTTATTCAGGCAGCAAGGGAAGTCATATCATCCGTAATCGATGTCGTTAATGCAAATCCACTTTATCTTAAGAATAAGATACTGGACAGGATTGTAGAGCCAGAAAGAATTATCCAGTTTAGGGTAGAGTGGGAAGACGATAACCACGAACTTCAGGTAAACCGAGGATGGAGGGTTCAGTTCAACAGTGCAATTGGCCCATACAAGGGTGGGCTTAGATTTCATGCCAATGTGACGCTGGGAACATTAAAGTTCTTGGGCTTTGAGCAAATTTTCAAAAACTCTTTGACAACATTGCCAATGGGTGGAGGAAAGGGCGGCTCAGATTTCTCCCCTAGGGGAAAGTCGGATGCAGAGATTATGCGTTTCTGCCGTGCCTTTATGACGGAACTTGAAAAATACATCGGTCCTGACACTGATGTCCCTGCCGGTGACCTCGGTGTTGGTGGGAGAGAGATTGGGTACCTGTACGGTACGTATCGCAAAATTCGGAACGAGAACACGGGCGTCTTGACTGGCAAAGGCTGGGGATGGGGCGGGTCCCGTGTCAGACCAGAGGCCACTGGGTTTGGAACCATGTACTTCGCCAATGAGATGCTCAAGGAGCACAACGATGACTTCGCCGGAAAGCGTGTCGCAATCTCGGGCTTCGGCAACGTCGCCTGGGGCGCTGTCACAAAAGCCACCCAACTGGGCGCCAAGGTCGTTACCCTCTCTGGCCCAGACGGTTACATCCTAGACGAAGACGGCGTCAATACCCCCGAAAAAATCGCCTATATGCTGGAACTCCGCGCCTCTAACATGGACATCATCGAACCCTACGCCAAAAAATTCGGCGCCAAATTCATCCCCGGCCGCAAACCATGGGAGGTCCCCGTCGACATGGCCTTCCCATGCGCTCTCCAGAACGAGCTCACTGGCGACGATGCACAAATGCTTATCAACAATGGAGTTAAATACGTCATTGAAACCTCCAACATGGGCTGCACCCCAGAGGCAATCGAGGCCTTCCAAAAGGCTAGAATCCCCTTTGCTCCTGGCAAGGCCGCTAACGCAGGTGGTGTTGCAGTTTCTGGCCTAGAGATGAGCCAAAACGCTGAGCACTACTTCTGGTCCGCCGACGAGGTCGACCAGCGCCTCCATGTTATTATGAAGGACATACATGACAGCTGCGTTGCCGAAGGTAAGTGTGCCGATGGCTACATTGACTACGTTAAAGGTGCAAACATCGCTGGCTTCAAAAAAGTTGCCGATGCCATGTGCCAGCAAGGTTATTAATTAAGATACGTCTTGGTTTGCTGACATGCAAATCCTCCTTAGACTTGGGACTGCCCATTGTGGGCAGTCCCTTTTTGCATTTCGTTTTACATAAAGGCGTGGGTTTGCTAAAATGGCCAAGATAAAAAGGTAAAAGCCATACACAGGTAAGGACACTTTGCCTAAATCCCAAGCGGCACAAACGGCCTAAGATGGCGCAGAGAAAAAAGGAGAAAAGACATGCACTACGAGCTGGACGAAACTTGGAAACCATTTTCTTCGCTGATGCTCAAGCACATTTACAATGTGTTACTGATTTGCTCAGAGTACGACCGTTTTATGCTGGAAGAAGATGGGCGAGTCGAAGAGGCGCTATACAAGGAGTACACCTCGCTAGGACTGTCGAATCCACCAAAAATCACCCATACTAGTAACGAAGAGCAGGCACTGGAAATGATTCAGAAACTCAACTTTGACCTAGTTATTTCCATGTTGGACCTAGGCTCTGGAAGGGTCGAGGCCCTTGCCGAAAATGTTAAGAAACTGAAGCCTGAACTACCATTTATTGCACTATCACCATCGCCGGACCATAGGAAGGCAAAAGTGTTAAAAGGTGAGGATTGCCCCTATATAGATTACATGTTCTACTGGTTGGGAAACCCCTCGGTTTTCCTAGCTATGGTAAAGTTGGTGGAAGACAAGATGAACGTTGACCACGATACCGATTTGGCGGATGTGCAGGTGATAATATTTGTGGAAGATTCGGTAAGATTTATCTCCTCTTACTTACCACAGATGTATACATTACTGATCGAGCAAAACCGAGCCTCGATAAAAGAAGCACTGAACGAATGGGGAATGAAGCTCCGAATGCGGGGTAGACCCAAGATTTTACTGGCAAAAACGTATGATCAGGCCATCGATTTATATTATAAGTACAAACAGAATGTGCTTGGAGTGATTACGGACTTGACCTACAATTCGCCGTGGGGCAGGGATGAAGCGGGAAAATATTTGATAGAAAATATCCGAAAGGACAGACCAGGTTGCCCATTTTTGCTACAGTCAACAAATAAGGAAGTGGCGCAAAAAATTGCAACCGAACTAGGAACAAGCTTTATTTGGAAGTTGTCGCCGAACCATTTAGAGCAGTTGAGGGACTATTTTTATCAGCAGTATAACTTTGGGCCGTTTTTGTTTAAGGACCCAAAAACAGACCAAGTCATTGCTACAGCCTCTAGAATGAGGGAACTGCAGGAAGCAATTAAGACGGTACCTATTGAAAGTTTCATCTATCATGCAAAAAGAAACGATTTTTCTAGGTGGCTTAGAAGCCAGTCAATGTACCAGTTGGCGGCTAAAATTAAGCCAATTACACTAAAGGAAGATGATTCTAACGCAGAGGAAACACGAAAATTAATATATGAGACAATCAAAGAGTACCGCAAAGAAAGAACACGCGGTACAATTGCCCAGTTTAATAGAGATAACTACGACGAAACTCTATTCTTTTCAAGAATTGGCGATGGTTCGCTAGGTGGTAAGGGTAGGGGTTTGGCCTTCATTGCCCTAGAGATGAAAGTAGCAAACATTCGTAAGCAATATGAGGGGCTAAGGGTCTCGATCCCCAGGACGGTGGTGATTTCGACGGAGATATTTGACCAGTTTATGGCCCTAAATGGATACCGGCCAGGGGATTTCGTGGACCTGACGGATGACCAGATTTTGACCCGATTCATAGCCGGAAAGCTGCCTTCTGAGTTCGAATTTGACCTGAAACGCATTGTAGAGGTCATCGTTGCGCCAATTTCGGTGCGCTCGTCGTCGCTGTTGGAGGATAGCCATTTCCAGCCTTTTGCCGGGGTGTATCAGACCTCGATGATTCCGAATGTGGGCCCGTTTGAGAGGCGCCTGAGGGATTTGGAGGTGGCAATTAAGACCGTTTGGGCATCGACGTATTTTCAGGATGCACGCGAGTACCTTAAGCGAACCGGCCACGCGATTGAGGACGAAAAAATGGCCGTCATTTTGCAAAATATGACTGGTTCGGACCACCAAGGCTACTGGTTTCCGAATATTTCCGGCGTGGCCAGGTCGCTGGACTATTACCCAGCTGGCAGCCGAAAAGCGGAGGATGGCATTGGTATGTTGGCCTTTGGACTTGGCAAAACGATTGTCGACGAGGGCTCCGCTTTCCGCTTCTGTCCTGCCAAACCTCGAGTGCCAATTACGTCAATCAATGGGCGTGGCTCAGCCCAAAACACATTCTACGCGCTTGACCGCACTAAAGAATTCGACCCTCACCAAGACATTGACAACCTAGTGCAACTGGACCTATCAATGGCCTACAAATGGCCCAACGCAATCAAAGGGATGGTCTCTGTGATGACTCCCTATGGATTTTTTTCAGAGAACCCCTCAGATCAGGGCATCAAAAGCCTAACCTTCAACGGCATCCTCAAATACGACATGATTCCTCTAGCCAAAATCATCGACCAAATTCTGAAACTGGGCACCCGCACCATGTCGGAACCAGTCGAAATCGAATTCGCCGTCAACATGGAACACCCCGAATGGATCGACTTCTCCATCCTCCAAATCCGCCCCATCTCAAACACAGACCGTTTCCAAGATATCGATATCTCTCAGGCCGAGTTCGCTGACGCCTTGGTTTCTTGCAATAAAGTCATGGGTAATGGCCGCGCCGATGGTATCAGAGACATTATTTGCATTAAACCCGATGTTTTTAAACGTTCTGAGATGGTTGAAATGGCCCAAGAGTTAGAAGCGCTCAACAAGAGCATAGAAGAACAGTATGTCCTAATTGTCGCTGGCCGTCTTGGATCTTCTGACAGTTGGCTAGGAATCCCTTGCTCTTGGCCCCAAATATCCAAGGCACACGTCATTGTCGAAACTGGACTAAGTGACATCCAGGCCGAGCCCAGCCAGGGCACCCATTTCTTCCAAAATGTCACCTCCCTTGGCTGCTTCTACCTCTCGAACAACCCCCTCTTCGGCGATGGCCGCCTAGACTTCCAGACAATCCTCTCGCTTCCCCTAGTTGGGCAAACCAAGCACTTTGCCCACGTCCGCTCCCCCAAGGAGCTTGAAATCAAGGCCGATGGCCTTTCCGGCCGTGCTGTCATTCTTGACCCTACACCTTGCAACCCAAAAACATATCCTTGTAACAGTTCTTTGCCAACTTCTTAGCTGGCAAACTGGGGCGCCGTTTCAAGTTATAACAGCAATAGAACATCCCTGAGTAGCAGTTTTCGGTCAAAGTAGTAGCAGGAAGTGCAGGCGGTTGTTTCAAATCCTGACAGGCGGCGAACATAAATGGGTAGCAAGCCTCCGCCAATTTTTTCGCCGGTAGCTTCGGAGTTTTTTTCAAACTAAGGCAGCTAGAGAACATTCCCTCATAGCAGTGCTTCGCCAAAGTGGTAGCTGGCAGCTCTGGGGCACTTTTTAACTCAATACACCTATGGAACATAAACTTGTAGCAGCCCTCGTCCAATTCCATAGCCGGTAGCGGCGAGACATCAACTAAATTGAAGCAATTTTCGAACATACTCAAGTAACAATCCTTAGCCATAGTGGTTGCCGGCAAGGAAGGCGTAGCCCTTAGAAAGGCACAGTGCTCAAACATATAAAAATAGCATCTCACTGCCAAAGTGGTAGCAGGTAGCCCCGATGCCTCCAATAACCCCGAACACCCTGAAAACATATTCGCATAACATGCCTCTGCCAACTCCGTAGCCGGTAGCTCCGGCATTCTAGTTATCCCCGTACAGCCCGAGAACATATACATATAGCACCCCGTCGCCAATTTCGTAGCCGGAAGCACAATATCCTTCGAAAAATGATTATGAATATTCTCGTTGCCCTCAAACAACTCTCTCAACGCATACCTATGAATCTCAGTCAAGTCCTCAAACCCATCCGCACGCACCAAACTCATCGCGTTGCCATATACAAAACAAAACTCCGAGCAATTAATATTCAAAAACTCCCCACTCGGCTCCATATACCCAACATCCTCTTGCGTCTCCACACCATTCGCAAACAAACTAATCTTATCCCCAGGCTGCGCCGGAATATTAAAACTTGCTAAAGGAATCATCACCCTGCTTCCCCCATTCACTGAGAACCACATCCGCCCCGCAAACCCTTCCGAAATTGTCACAATCCCACCATTCATGTTATTCGGAAACTCCAACGTCAACGGCGTGCCCCGCATATCCTCTTTCATCATTGCGTACCTCTGACCCAATCTTAAAGGCATATCAACCAACTTGTCAAACATCCCACCCTTATCCCGAGTCCTTTGTCCCCTGCTTTCCCAGAATTTTATTTTTTTCATTTCTAGGAACGTTTTTGTTCCCAAAATTCCAATTTTTCAATTTCTGGGAAAGAAACGCTTCTAAAGTCATGAAAAAACCTTGTTTAGCAGCCAAAATTGGTTGAAATGGCCAGTTTTGGCTATTTATTTGACCCTCTCTTTCCCAGAATTTTATTTTTTTCATTTTTAGGAACGTTTTTGTTCCCAGAATTTCAATTTTTCAATTTCTGGGAAATAAAAATTTGTGCCAAAGCGGGTAAAGGTAAGGCAAAGCATGGTAGGTGTGACACTATACAAGGGGAGAAAAAAATTTTTTTTCACCTAATGTGCGAGCATAGGCCAATGGGTTAAAGTGAATCTATATCGAACGATTTTGAATGAAATTGGCTTCGATATTTGATATATATAAAAGTTATATAAACACTACATATAGTGTGTTCCGAAAAAATAAACCCAATATGTGTTGCATTTGTGATTTAAGTATGCTACTCTTGAAAGCGTCGCCGATGACGGGGTGGGTCGCAAAAGATGGCCCAACTGAGCCATGGAAGACAAGCCTGCAGGCTTAGTGGAAGACCAAGTCTAAAACTAATTATCGTGCAAAAAGCAATAGCCAAATCGGTAGGCAGTTTGAGCTTGGCTAAAAACCAAAGCTAATAGCCAAGGCTTCAGCTAACGCTACGGCCGAAATAAACAGACTAGGCCAACAATAAAAAAGTAAACGCAGAAATGTAGGAAAAGGATAGTTTGGAGGGGATATGTCAGAAAAAAATAGTCTAAGCCCACTTGGGAGAAAGATATTTTTGGATCGATATGCGGTAAAGGACGTACAGAAAAAGACACTGAAAGTAGGGGATTTAGTAGTTGCAGTCAGCAACAAGGCTACTGGACAAAGAGAAATTGGGAATGTAACCGAAATAGATGGAGAGAATGTTACTGTACAATTGGACGACGGAAGTGTGGTGAAAACCACCAAAGAGGGAGTCGATAAGCCACTTGAGACACAGCCTGAGCAGATGCACAGGAGGGTGGCTAGGGGTATAGCCAGCCAGGAAAAGCCAGAGGATAGGGCAAAGTGGCAGCGCCAGTTTGAGTGGCTACTGGACGACTGGAAGTTCGTGCCGGGCGGTAGAATACTGACAGGCGCTGGCACAGACCAGAACCTGACGTACTTCAATTGCTATGTCATACCCTCGCCTAAGGACTCAAGAAATGGCATCATGACCAGTTTGGGCCAAATGACAGAAATCATGAGTCGCGGCGGCGGCGTGGGCATGAACATCTCCTCGCTCAGACCTCGGTACGCGTACGTCAAGGGCGTCAACGGCCGCTCCTCTGGCGCTGTCTCATGGGGAGGACTTTTCAGTTTCGTCACAGGCCTGATTGAGCAAGGCGGCTCCCGTCGCGGAGCGCTGATGTTGATTCTGGACATCTGGCACCCTGACATCATGGACTTTATCAACGTCAAACGCGACCTCTCGAAAATCGTCAATGCAAACATCAGCGTTGGCATCACGGACGCATTCATGGACGCCGTCAAAAACGACCAAGACTGGACCACCGTTTTCCCAGACACCTCGGACCCCGACTACAACACGCTCTGGGATGGCGACTTGGAAGCATGGAAGGCCTTGGGCAAGGCAGTTGTCCCATTCAAAACATACAAAGCTCGAGCCCTTTGGCAAGCCATAATTGAAAGCGCATGGACTTGTGCAGAGCCCGGTGTGTTCTTCGTAGATAGATACAACAAAATGTCCAATTCGTACTATTATTGCAAAATCCACTGCACTAATCCGTGCGGAGAACAAGGACTGCCCCCATGGGGTGTCTGTAACCTAGGCTCGATTAATCTGTCAAAATTCGTCAAGGACGGACAGGTTTTGTGGGACCAACTGGGAAAGACTGTTCGCATTGCAGTTAGGTTTTTGGACGATGTTATTGACGATACTCCCTACTTTTTCGAAGAAAATAAGGAGAGACAGCAGTCCGAGCGCCGTATCGGCATGGGAACAATGGGCCTTGCCGACATGCTGATTAACCTAGAGATTGCCTATGGTAGTGACGAAAGTCTGGTCTTCATCGATAAGCTCTACAAGTTTATCGCCTGCCAGGCCTACACTGCCAGTGCTGAAATTGCTAAAGAGAAGGGGAGCTTCAAGTTCTTTGATGCAGACAAACTGCTTGAAAGCGGCTTTATGAAAACCATGCCCGAAGAAATTCGAGAAATTGTGCGGCAAAATGGGTTAAGAAATGTCTCGCTCTTGACGCAGGCCCCGACTGGGACCACTGGCACGATGGTTGGAACGTCGACCGGTATTGAGCCGTATTATTTTTGGGAGTGGGAGCGTGTTGGCCGCATGGGTAGCAATATCGAGCGCGTTGCCATTTATGACCAGTGGGTCAAATCCCACCCCGGGCAGAGTAAGCCTGCGTACTTTGTGTCGGCCATGGACCTGCCGCCAGAGGGGCATGTGCGAGTGCAGGCTGCCATTCAGCGTTGGGTGGATTCCTCCATTTCGAAGACTGGCAACACCCCGCGTGATTACACAGTGGAGCAGACTGCTAAACTTTACGAACTTTTGTACGACCTTGGTTGCAAGGGCGGCACCACCTATCGCGACGGTAGCCGAGACACTCAGGTCTTGAAGGCCAAAGACGACTCCTCGTCTGATTCTAAAGACGAATCTGGGTCCGATTCTGCTGCTGATGAATCTGCCGCTGCCTTGGCTCAGGCCCAAGCTCAGATTGAAAAACTTCAGGCCGAAAATCAGGAACTTCGCAATCAGATTAAGTTCATCGATGACCGCGCCCAAAAACCAAGAAGTCGTAGCAACGTGATGCATGGTACCACCTACAAAAAGTCCACCCCAATTGGAACGGCCTACATCACAGTTAATTCTGACAAAGACAACTATGAAAATCCCTTCGAAGTTTTCATTAACGTTGCCAAGGTTGGCACCAGCGTAGCTGCTGACGCCGAGGGTCTGGCTCGTTTGATATCCTTAATCCTTAGGATGCCCTCACAATTTTCGCCTAAACAGCGAGCTCAGGCTATCATTAACCAACTTAAGGGCATTGGCTCCGGACAAAGCGCAGGTTTTGGCAAAAACCGCGTCATGAGTCTTGCAGATGCTGTTGCCCAGGTTTTGGAAGAGCACATTGGCACCCAAAGCGAAACCACTATCGAATCTACCAAACTGACCGACGAGGGTGAAGAGGCCGAAAACAGCCAGCCTGAACTCAATCTTGGCTCCGCCAGTTCCACAAGTTCAGTAGCGTTCTCTTCGTCCTCTACCAAGGTCAACGGCATTACTCGCGATATCTGCCCCGTTTGCGGCAACGCTACCTTTGTAAAGATCGAGGGTTGCCAAAAGTGCCTTAGCTGTGGCTATAGCAAGTGCTGATTCCATATTCGCTACCTAAGCGGTAGCCATTTTGACCAATATTCGCTAACAAAAAAAAGCCTGTCTCCTTAGTGGAAACAGGCTTTTGTGTTTGCCGGTGGGCGCTACTTGAAGAGTGTCATCATTTGAGTGATGGTGTCCGCGGTCCAAGTGGGAACGTTGCCAAGGGAGGAGAGTGCAAGGCCGTTGGGGTAGTAGAGCTGAGAGACGGGGTCATAATAGCGGTTGAGGTCTTCCCACTCGAGCTGTTCGAAGGCAGTCATCATGTCGCTAAAGCGCCTTGCGGCGGTGTCAGTTAGGCCCATCATTAGGGCAAAGGCGTAAAAGTGCTCATCATCATCATCGTTGTAGTAATTGGGAGTGAAGTTGGGGTTGATGACATTTGTAGCGTAGCCAGATGGCTGGGAAGTTGTTGTGGTTGGATAGCTTGGGGTTTGGCCATAGTATGTGGAGGGAACTTCAAAAAGGGTGGGGTCAGAGCTTGGAACAAGGGATGATACTACAAGGATGTAGCCTTCATCATCGTCTTTTTCCTGTATTGCATAGAGGGTGTTTCCATTATACCAATAGACGCAATCGTCCTCGGCCTGATTGATTTCGTAGGTGAGGGATACGTCATTGAGTTTGTCCTTGCCTGTGCGGGAGTAGTTGAATGTGGTTGGAAGGTAGATTAGGTCCAGATCGTCGGGGTCAGCTGGTGTGGCGGTGAGGGTGGAGTCGTCGAGGAGTAGGGCGGTGGCGTAGCTACGCATCAGGACTTTGAACGGGAGACCACGGACGGTGGTGGACATGTAATAGGCACCATTTTGGGCGGCGATGGTGATAGGGACGCCGTCGCCGATGATTTTGCCGCGTTCGTTGGCGGGGTAGATGGTGCCGGTTAGGGTATATGTGCCGCTTTTGACGATGTTGCCGTATGCGGTGTAGCGCTCGGATGTGGCGGCGAAGATTGAGCCAATGGTCAGTGTGACTAGGATGGCAATCAGTAGTGCTTTTCGCATAAATATTCTCCTTTTTGGATGCAACGGGCTTGGGCCTAGTGGCTTGAGGCTTCTAAGAAGTCTGTGCCCTTTTATGCTAGGTGTTTTAGCTGCATCTATTGCCGCTATATACCTTCAAAAGAGTTTGGTCAATGGATTGGGAGCAGTGAAAAGTGAAGTTTTTGTGAAGATGTTTTGTTACTATTTACAGCTAGCTTACCAACTAATCTTATTTCTACACCTGGCCCTTCAAGACCTGCTCATAGCTTAGCATGCTGATACAAAGAAAAAGGGGAACTGCCTAAAGGGCAGTTCCCCAATTATTAAAGATTAAAGTGAAGCGCTAGCTACGCTGATTAGTCATTATACATGGAAATGAGCTTGGTCAGGTGCTCGTAGCGGTTCTTGGCCTCTTCCTCGTTCAGCTTGAACAGAACGTCTGCGCGCTCTGGGAATTCGCGAGTCAGGCGGCTGTAGCGAGCCTCATTCATCAGGAACTCCTGATAGCCACCAGCTGGGGCCTTGGAGTCAAGGGTGAACTTCTTCTCGGCAGCTGGGTTGTAGCGGAACAGGTTCCAGTAACCACAATCGACAGCCTTCTTCATCTCTTTCTGGCAGTTTGTCATGCCGCCCTTGATTGAGTGCATTTCGCACGGGGCATAGCCGATGATAAGAGAAGGACCATTGTAGGCCTCTGCTTCGGTGATGGCCTTGATTGTCTGAGCGGGGTTGGCGCCCATAGCAACCTGAGCAACATAGACATAGCCGTACTGCATAGCAATTTCAGAGAGAGACTTTTTCTTAACTTCCTTACCAGCAGCTGCGAACTGAGCAACTTGGCCAATGTTGGAAGCCTTAGAAGCCTGTCCACCAGTGTTGGAGTAAACCTCTGTGTCGAAGACAAAGATGTTGACATCCTTCTTGGAAGCAATAACGTGGTCCAGACCACCATAGCCAATATCGTATGCCCAACCATCGCCACCGAAAATCCAAATGGACTTCTTACCAAGGTAATCCTTCTTCTCGAGGATGGCCTTGGAGGCCTCGTCATCACGGGTAGAAAGAGCGGCAATGAGGTTGGCAGTTGCGGCCTTGTTGGCCTCGCCGTCATTCATTGTGTCCAGCCAAGCCTGAGCAACGTCTGCAACAGAGGCATCTGCCTGAGCTAGGGCCTTAACCTGCTCTGCCAAGTCCTGGCGAATCTTGTCCTGTCCAATGAACATGCCAAGTCCGTGCTCCGCATTGTCCTCGAACAATGAGTTGCACCATGCGGGGCCCTTGCCCTCTTTGTTGGTGCAGTATGGGGATGTCGAAGCAGGTCCGCCCCAAATCGAAGAACATCCGGTTGCATTCGAGATGTACATTCTGTCTCCAAACAACTGGGTCACCAAACGAGCGTAACTTGTCTCTGCACATCCTGCACAGGAACCCGAGAACTCCAGCATAGGCTGTCTGAACTGGCTGCCCTTGACTGTGTAGTCCTGCATGTCCTTCTTTTCAGAAACCTGAGAGACGCAGTAATCAAAGACTGGCTGCTGTGCAAGCTCCTCTTCCTGTGGGACCATGGTTAGTGCTGCAACAGGACATGCGCCTACGCAGACACCGCAGCCCATACAATCAAGCGGCGAAATTGCCAAAGTGAACTTGTAAACACCCTTGCCCTTGCCGGCCTTAACTGGCACAACCTGAGCAGCCTCTGGAATTGCAGCGGCCTCGGCGTCAGTAAGTGCAAATGGTCTGATTGTTGCGTGTGGGCAGACATAGGAGCAGTTGTTACACTGGATACACTTTGCAGAATTCCACTTTGGAACAGAAACTGCAACACCGCGCTTCTCGTAAGCGGCAGCGCCAAGCTCGAACTGGCCATCAACATGGTCCATGAATGCAGAAACTGGAAGGCTGTCGCCGTCCATCTTGTCAACAGGGTCCAGAATTGATGTGACCATCTTAACCAACTCTGCCTTGCCAACCTTCTTCTCGACTGGCTTGTCATCAGTTGCATCTGCCCAGTCTGCAGGAACGTTGAACTTCTTAAAGGCAGTAGCACCAAGGTCAATTGCCTTGTGGTTCATATCTACCACATCCTGACCCTTCTTAAGGTATGACTGAGTTGCTTTTTCCTTCATGTGCTCAATGGCCTCGGCCTGAGGCATGACCTTGGCAAGCGTGAAGAAGGCGCTCTGGAGGATGGTGTTTGTGCGTTTGCCCATGCCGATTTTCTGGGCCAAATCGATGGCGTCAATGGTGTAGACCTGAATGTTATTCTTTGCGATGTAACGTTTTGAGGCCGCATCGATGTGGTGGGAGAGTTCCTCATCGGACCACTGGCAATTGATCATGTAGACACCGTTTGGTTTGACGTCCTGGACCATTTTGAAGCCCTTGGTGACGTAGCTTGGGTTGTGGCAAGCCACAAAGTCGGCCTTGTTGACGTAGTATGGGCTCTTGATTGGGTGGTCGCCGAATCGGAGGTGGCTGATTGTGACACCGCCGGTCTTCTTCGAGTCATACTGGAAGTAGGCCTGGACGTATTTGTCGGTGTAGTCACCAATTATCTTGATTGAGTTCTTGTTTGCACCAACGGTTCCGTCACCGCCAAGGCCCCAGAATTTGCACTCAATTGTGCCAGGAGCAGCTGTATTCGGGCAATTTTTGTCCTCTGGCAGGCTCAGATTTGTGACATCGTCGACGATTCCAATTGTGAACTGGCGCTTTGGGTTGTCCTTTTTAAGCTCTGTGAAAACTGCGAAGATTGATGATGGTGGTGTGTCCTTTGATCCTAGACCATAGCGGCCGCCACAAACCTTGACATCATCAAGACCAGCATTTGCAAGTGCTGTCACTACATCAAGATACAGAGGCTCGCCCTGAGCACCTGGCTCCTTGGTTCTGTCTAATACAGCCACCTTCTTTGCCGATTTCGGAAGGCTTGCTACAAGTCTATCAGCTGCAAATGGTCTGTACAGTCTGACCTTGATAATTCCAACCTTCTCTCCATGTGCATTCAGGTAATCGATAACCTCGTCTGCAACGTCGCAGATGGAACCCATAGCAATAATCACTCGGTCTGCATCTGGTGCGCCGTAGTAGTTGAAAAGCTTGTAATCTGTTCCCAACTTAGCATTTATCTTGTCCATGTAGGACTCGACAACTGCTGGAAGCTCGTCGTAATACTTGTTACATGCCTCTCTGTGCTGGAAGAAGATATCACCATTTTCGTGGCTACCTCTCATGTGTGGGTGCTCTGGGTTCAATGCGTGCTTTCTGAATTCCTCGACGGCCTTCATGTCGCACATCTCTTTCAAATCTTCATAATCCCAGACCGAGATCTTTTGTATCTCATGACTTGTTCTAAATCCGTCAAAGAAGTTGATAAATGGAACCTTTCCTGTCAGTGCCGCAAGGTGTGCAACTGGTGCCAAATCCATAACTTCCTGCACGTTTCCTTCACAGAGCATTGCAAAGCCTGTCTGTCGGCAAGCCATAACGTCGCTATGGTCACCAAAGATGTTCAGTGCCTGTGTTGATACTGTTCTTGCACTTACGTGGAACACGCATGGCAGCTGCTCCGCCGCAATTTTGTACATGTTCGGAATCATCAGTAGCAGTCCCTGCGATGCCGTATAAGTTGTTGTCAGTGCGCCTGCTCCCAGTGACCCATGCACTGCACCTGCTGCGCCTGCCTCAGACTGCATTTCAACTACTTTTACCTTTGTTCCGAAGATGTTCTTCAATCCATTTGCGCTCCACTGGTCGACTAAGTCTGCCATTGGGCTGGATGGTGTGATGGGATAAATTGCAGCAACTTCAGAAAATGCATAACTTACATGAGCCGCCGCATTGTTCCCGTCCATGGATTTCTTTTTTCTCACCATGAAAGAAGCCTCCTTAGCTATGGCCACCGCCTATCAAGTGCTGTCGCTACCTTTGTTTTTGGTGTCGGTCCTGTCACCCCTTGATACGACGCTTGCCACATTTTGTAAACAAAAAATATCCTGCAGTTCAGTGGCCCAACCCGCCAAACCGCCATTGTTTAGAATAAACTGATTCCTGTATATTTACAAGGTGTGTAAGCCTTGCTTTGCCCAATGTCTAAAGCAAAAATGTTCAGAATATTTCCTTCCAGTTACATTCACACTTTTTTGTTTTTCCTCATGCCTTTCTTTATAATCCTAGGACTTCAATCGTTACTACTTCCAGTTCATTTTTACTTTTGTCCTAAAGCCTACTTAATTTATGACAAAGTGCATATTTTATTGACAATTGACTAGATAAAATGTTTTTCAGCTTAACATCCAATAAACTCTCAGCAAAATCTAGCAAAAATGGAGAAAATCTTGGAAAATCAAGTAAATCCCACGACTGAAGAGGTATCCAAGGAGATGAATATGAACAATGCCAAGTCAGTGCTGACAGTTTGCCTAAGTCCGACATTTCAAAATACACTCATGTTTGACAACTTCAAGCAGTCTCAGGTCAATCGCGCAGTCTGCCCCATGCTGATAAGCGCATCTGGTAAAGGCATCAACGTCACTCGAGCCCTGACTCAACTTGGCCGTCCCTCCGAGTGTCTCACCCAATTAGGTGGTCCTAGGTTGCAAGAATTTCTGGACCTCTGCGCCGAAGAGCACATAAAGATGCAACCAGTTGTCTGCAACAGTCCAATTCGAACCTGCACAACAATTATCAACCGACTTCAAATTCAAGGCCAAATAAAAAGCACAAATTTAAACACTCCTAGGTCTACTAATCCAACCACCACGCCTGTTCACTCAGATGGACTTACCACCAGTACGGAGTTGGTCGAAAACGCGCACGCAGTCGACGCGGATACTGACCACCAAGTCAGGCAGCGCTTCTTAGCTGCAATTCAGGGCAAGGCCGCGCTGGTCATTTCGGGGACAAAGGCTCCGGGTTTCGGGCCTGATTTGTACCCCTGGATGGTGTCTCATGCGCGACAGCAGGGCCTGCTGGTCGTACTGGACATCAAGGGCCACGACCTGCGCGAATGCCTATCCTCCCATCCGGACGTGATTAAGCCCAATCTGGACGAGTTCATTGACACCTTCTTTCAGTGTAAGGAAATCCCAGAAAGTGAGGCCTCTGAAAACCTACGCGACCACGTCCAGTTAAAGACTGCCGAACTGTTTCGCCAGTTCGGTGTACGGACTGTGTTGACTCGAGGCCAGTATGACACATGGGCCTTCGATGGAGAGAGACTACTTACAGTACCAGTGCCCAGTGTGAGTGTCGTCAACACAATTGGATGCGGAGATTGCATGACTGCCGGCCTTACAGATGCCCTTCTTGCTTAATGAATTGGCATTTTCCTGTTCTAAGCCTCTAGATTCTACTCCAAATTACTTGCCCTTGACATGGACTCAGTATCGTTTTTTCTAGGTCTTCCTCTCCCTCGCTTTGGTGCGTTTGGGTCCTTAGGCTGATGTATTCTGGGACGGCCTACAGGGCGTTTCGGTGCACTTGGGTCCTTCTGTGGATGAATTCTTGGACGACCAGGCTTCCGTTTTTCGGTGGAAGAATTTGTAGTTTCAAGCCGAGAATCATTATTATTTTCTTTCACTTTCTGGTTGGTTTTGGTTGATTTCTTACTTTGCTTTGATTCCTTTGATTCTTCCAAAGGATCAGGTGCTGCAAGTCCTAATTTTTCTAATACTTTAAAATCTGAAATTTTGGTATGAACCCAATAGCTATCTCTAACAACCGGTTCT
>X301_European_Hare__coassemble_1210_pt1 | contig 15842 bp, 10 predicted proteins | sample X301_European_Hare__metabat2_high_PE_015 | metagenome-assembled genome bin X301_European_Hare
AAAAACAGCATTTTGAGATTGTCATAAAAGTGCATTTTCAACTTGACATTTACACCCAGCTTGCTGTTTAAAGAGGGCTCTACCCTTTGAGTCTTACACTTTTTGTTTGATTTTTCACAAAAAGTGATAAAAGTTATCACCTTTTGTATTTCAAAATACATTTTGTGTAAAACCCAAGCGCAAGAGGTTGCCCAGCTTGCTATTTAAGGAGGGCTCTACCCTTTGAGTCTTACACTTTTTGTTTGATTTTTCACAAAAAGTGATAAAAATTATCACTTTTTGTATTTCAAAATACATTTTGTGTAAAACCCAAGCGCAGGAGGTTGCTCAACTTGCTATTTAAGTAGGACTCTATCCCCTGAGCCTTACACTTTTTGTTTGATTTTTCACAAAAAGTGATAAAAATTATCACTTTTTGTATTTCAAAATACATTTTGTGTAAAACTCAAGTGCAAGAAGTCGCCCAACTTGCTATTTAAAGAGGGCTCCACCCGTTGAGTCTTACACTTTTTGTTTGATTTTTCACAAAAAGTGATAAAAATTATCACCTTTTGTATTTTAAAATACATTTTGTGTAAAACCCAAGCGCAAGAGGTTGCTCAACTTGCTATTTAAAAAGGACCTACCTTTTTAGCTTTACCCTTTTTGCCTAAAATTGGGCAAAAAGGGATAAAAACTATCACCAAGTGCCTTAAAAAATGGCATTTGGGGTAAAAATAGGTGCAGAAGTCTTTCAATCTTGTAGGTTAATGTGCATGATGCTGAATATGTTAAACGAACAGGAAAAAATGATAAAAGCTCTATTGAAGTAGAAGTCTGTTTGCTACATATGATTAAGATGAAGGAAAATTGTTGTCACAGAAATGAGATTATGGGTAGAATTTCTATGAGTGGGGGAGACTGGGGTATTTGTTGTAATTGAATGGAGGTCGATGGATTATGAAAAGAGTTCTTGCGATTATTATTGTTTTGCTGTCGGTTTGGAGCCTGATGGCTGATGGTTATGTGAATGGAAAGTTTAAAATTGTGGAAACTGAGGCTAGGGCAGTTGAGTTTGAGCGGTATGATAATGGGTTGGTCTCGATGGATATTCCGAAGGGATGGAGGGTTACGATTACGCCGCAGACGGATTATGTGCACTACTCGTTTATTGTGGAAAATCCGTTGGATGACAGGTATGCGCTTCTTTTTTGTATGAAGAGTGAAGGGTTCTTCTCGACGGAGGCTGAAAGGAGGTGGTGGGCCTCAATGTGGCCGAATGATCCGTCAGTAGGGCTGCCAGCGATTGACCCGCAGACAACGGAAGGTTTCTTTAGGGCGGTGATGCCAGGGTTTAGAGTTATTGAAAATTTGGGGACTAGTCCAGTCTTAGGCGGGGATGTACTAAGGGCGACGGTTACAGCTGAGGTTGACGGGAAGACCGAGATGCTTGAGGGCTTGTTCATGGCAACGCCAATGATATTCTCGCTTTATTATGTGAATATGGTGAATGTATACGATATTATGATGATGACAACGCCTGTGGGAGAATTGGTGAACTGGGTGGATGTGCTAGACCATTGTATGGGTTCAATCACTTTTAGTGAGGCGTTTACTCGCGGCTTCATGTCGCAGGAAAATGCTATTGCGACAAGTAGTGAGCAAATTTCTAGTATTTTCGATGAGACGAGCGATATTATCACAAACGGCTGGAATGCTAGGCAGAGCACTTATGATATTGTAAGTCAAAAGCAAAGTGATGCGACTTTGGGGTATGAGCGCGTTTATGATACGGAAACTGGCGATATCTATAGGGTTTACAACGGGTTTGTGGAGGATTTTAACTCGGATAATTATATGAGTGAAAGGTATAAGCCGGTGACGGATGATATGTACCTGCTGGGGATTGATGGTTATATAGAAAAGTGATTGCTTACTGTGTAATTGGTGTGGCGGCCGTGGTAGCTGCGGTAGTGCAGGTGACCATGGGATTCGGCGCGGCTATTATTTTGCTAAATGTTATGCCACTTTTTTGGGCTTTTAATAAGGCAGTGGCGGTGACACAGGCCTCGGTCTTGGTGTTGAATGGGACATTTACGTTGAGGTATTGGCGTCGGATTAGGTGGGATGTGTTGTGGCCGGCGCTGGTTCCGGCGAGCATTTTGGGGCTGGTGTTTACGATTTGGTCGGTGCGCGTGGACGTGGGGGCAATGACGATTGCGCTTGGGGTGGCGTTTGTGGTGCTGGCGGTGTATGAGGTGGCGATTTCGGAGCGTGTGAGGGTTCGGCCGACGCGAGCGATGGGTGTGCTGATGGGCTCGGCGTCTGGGGTGACGAATGCGTTTTTCGGGATTGCTGGGCCACCGGTGATTGCGTATTTTGTTCCCAGCATTGAAGATAAGATTGAGTATGTTGCCACGTCTCAGGCATTTTTCATGATGGCTTCGATTCCCTGCATTGTGGCGAGGCTGGTGGAAGGGGTTTACCAAGTTAGTGACCTACCTGTTCTGGTCGTGGTGTGTGCGGGCCTACTGGTGGGGATGGTGGTTGGTATAAGGATTCTGAAGAGGATTGATAGCCAGCTACTACGGAAGCTGATTTACATTTTTATTGGGCTAAATGGGGTGTACTTGATTGTCAAGCAGATAGTTTGAAGTGCTTTGGTTTAAAAGCGAGTGTGGTTTATGGCAAGCTGCTTGATATGGTCGATGAGGTAGTCAATGTAGGTGTGCTCTAGGTTGGGGTTGAGCAGAGTGAACTTAAGCATGATGCGGCCGTCTTTGGTGGTTTGGCCAATTACTATGCCCTCTTCTAGAAGGTGCCGACGGATGGCTATGTTGTCTTGGTCTGTGGTGTTGACAGCGAAAACTACGGAACTGATTTCGGGTTGAACTGGTGCATAGAAGAAGGGGTCGGAGGTTAGGCGATTGTAGAAGTAGCTAGCATTTTCAACCACTGTGTCGATTATGGACGCAAAGCCGTCCTGGCCGCGGGTCTGGAAGGACATGAAAACTTTAAGGGCATCGAAGCGGCGGGTTGTTTGAAGGCTTTTCCCAACAAGGTTGATGTAGCCAAGGGCCTCGTCCTCTTCGCGGTTGAGATAGTCGGCGTGGAATTGGAAGCAGTCCTGGAAGGTCTTGTCGCGGAATAGGACCACGGAACACGAGATTGGGAGGAGGAACATTTTGTGAAAGTCGACCGTGATGCTGTCAGCGATGGACAGGTTGCCTAGGCGGGGGCGGTACGTGGGACTTAGGATAAGGCCGCTGCCGTACGAGGCATCCGCGTGGAGGAACATGCCATATTGGTCACAGATTTCTCGCATGGGGGCAACGTCATCGATGGAGCCGTAATCGGTCGTCCCAATTGTCGCGACGGCACAAAATGGTATCAGGCCAGCCGCTCGGTCCGCCTTAATCATCTCGCGCAGGGCCACCATGTCTATCTTGCACCTCGCGTCCACGGGCACCTTACGCACCGCGTCGTAACCAAGGCCCATCACATGGCAGGTCTTCTCCATCGAAAAGTGCGAGACCTCTGAGGTATACAACCTCAGCTTACTATAACAATCGGGAAGTCCCTTATGTTTTACATCCCAGCCTAGGTGCTGCTTGCAGTACCAATCCCTAGCTGCAATAATTGCCGCCATATTGCTTTGCGTCCCACCGGACGTAAATGTCCCGTCAGGCGTAGGGGTGTGCGATGCATCTGTGGTGTTAGAAACTGTGGTGGGTGTGAATCCAAATAGCTTCAGCAAACCTTGAATCATAGACTCTTCAATCTCAGTTGCTGCAGGTCCTTGGTCCCAAGTGTCCATGCTGTCATTAAATGTGCCAATTATCAGTTCGGACGCAATAGTTTCGGTCAGCGCAGGCGAGTGCAAATGCGGCATGTACTTAGGTGACCAAGTCCTAATCAGGTTCGGCATTATATTCTTTTTTACTATATCTAGTGTCTGCTCAAACCCCTTGCCATGCTCCGGCAAAAACCCCAAACTATGAATCAAGGCCCTCAGTTCATAGACGTCCATCCCCGAGTACGCATCATTATTATCAAACGATTGTAGTATCGAGTCCGTTGTTTCCGTTATCATTTCGCGGAATTTTTCCTTAACTTCAGCATCAGATGACAGAACAATCGGTGGTTTGCTTCCCATTCCCTTGTAATTTTCCATTCCCCGCTCCTTGTATATGTTAAATGTAGTAGCAATGTATCATATATTGGCATTTGTATGCTATAAAAATGCCAGTTCGTGTTTGGGTTTTTTGATTGGGTTTTTTGATATGTCTCAGGCGTTAATTTTAATCATAGTGGTATTGCATCCCTGTAGCTAACAAAATTGCAAAAATGTTTCTAGAAAGGCCACCTAGCAATCAAAGCAAACATTTTGCCCAACCAATATATTTCTATTTGCCATACAAAACATTTAGGTTATAGTGTTCCTATATTCAAAATAGTGGTTTACACAGACGCAAGAACGCGATTCACCTTTCAGTAGGGGTAAAGGAGGCAGAGACATGGATTTCATTGTCAAAGTTAACGATTTTGTCAACGGAATAGTTTGGGGTGTACCAATGCTGGTGCTAATTTTCGCAACTGGACTATTTTTCACAATCAGACTGGGATTTTTCCAGTTCAGGCACTTTGGATTTCTATTTAAGGACACCATAGTGAAGGCCTTCAAAAAGAAGGACAACCAAGAACATGCAAAAGGCGAGTTAACCTCATTTCAGGCTGCCATGACTAGCGTTTCTGCCATAGTGGGGTCAGGCAACATTGCTGGAGTTGCAACTGCAATAGTACTTGGTGGACCTGGTGCCCTATTTTGGATGATTGTAGCCGCAGTTTTCGGCATGGCCTCAAAATTTGCTGAAATTACGCTTGGTATAAAATACCGCAAGTTTAATGAGGACGGCACGGTCCATGGTGGTGCAATGTATTACCTAGCAGATGGACTGAAACAGAAGTGGCTTGGCATTTTGTTCGCTATTTTGGTCATTCCGTTTGCCTTTGTAATCAGTGGCATAGTCGACACCAACACCATAGCCACCACTCTTTTTGACGAATTTAACATACCTACCATCGCCACTGGCATAGTTTTGGCCGCCATCACTGGCATTATTGTTTTTGGTGGTGTAAAACGCGTCGGATATGTCTGTGCGGTGGTTGCCCCATTTATGGGAGGAGCGTATCTTCTTGCAGGTCTTGTAATTATCATCTTTAACATCACTCAGGTTCCCACTGCGCTTGTCACCATTTTCAAGGCCGCCTTCAACCCCTCAGCCGCCACCGGAGGTCTAATCGGCTCCATCTTCGTCACCATACGTATGGGCGTAGCGCGCGGCATGTACTCCAACGAAGCAGGCTTAGGCACCGCCGCCATGGTCCACTCCTCCGCAAAAGTCAGTACCCCCGCCGAACAAGGTGTTTGGGGCCCCATCGAGGTCTTTTTAGACACCATCGTTGTCTGCACCATCACCGCCCTTGCCATCGTCATGTCTGGCCTTTGGACCTCTGGCCTCGACGGCGCCACCCTAACCGTCAACGCCTTCCGCGCCATGCTCCCTGGCGACATCGGCTACTGGATTGCAATCGGCTCCGTCATCCTCTTCGGCTTCAGTTGCCTAATCAGTTACTACGACTATGCCACCCAAGCAGCCGAATACCTATTCGGCGAGCGCTGCAAGTACGTCGTTCGTGCTTGTTGGGTTGTAACCATCCTAATCGGCAGTCAAACCACCCTTGGCTTTGTCTGGGACCTTGCCGACACTTTCAACGGACTAATGATTATCCCCAACCTTATAGGTCTTTTGCTCCTTAGCAACCAAGTTGTTGCCGAAAAGAACAAATACTTCAGCGCCAATGGCCTAAAATAAAACCTATTTTCCATATTATCCTCAAGGTAAATGTCCAGCAGAATCGGTGCTAGATGGTGGTTAATACTCGCATTTTACTATCTGTGGCTGCAAGTTTTAACCCTCTCTTCACCCAAGCACTAATCAAATATCAAAGCACAAATAACTCTCAAAGTGGCCAATATTTCACTACTTCTGTTCACTTTTTTTCATAAAGTAAATAATTAAAAATGTGTGAAAAAGACCGAAAACTGCGTAAAAACGCAGTTTTTTTGACATATTAGGAAAATATGTTACAATTATTTTCAAGGAGAAAATAAATGGAACAAAAGGGGAATGATGCACATCAAAGCTACATCGCAAGAACAAGCGGCCTGAAAACCAAGGATTATCTTGGTTATGCAATGGTCGACACCGCTGGCTGCTTCACATTTGCGTTGGTAACTACACTTTTACAGAAATTTTATACTGATGTCTTTCACCTAAGTCCACTCTTTATAATGATTATGTTTGTTGTTGCCAGAATTTGGGACGGAATTAACGACCCAATAATGGGCAGAATCTGCGACACAATGCCTCGATCAAAGCGAGGCAGATACAGAAAGTGGATACTTTATGTGGCAGTCCCGTTTACCATTGCGGGCATTATGATGTTCGTTAAGTTCCCAGGTATTGGTGAGAGCGAACACTACATTGCCACATGCGTCTATGCAACGGTGACTTACATAATTTATGGCATGGCTTATACTGCCCTCCAAATACCATACGGCTCGCTTGCATCTGTTGTTACAACCGATGCCCACGAAAGAAGTAAACTTTCAGTCTGGAGGTCCATGGGAGCAGCACTAGGTTCTATCCCCGCTTTGGCACTTACTAGCTTTGCCTATGCAAAGCGCCTTGATGCAGGTGGAAACCCTATTATTGGAGAAAATGGCCAACCAATTACCGACCTACAGTATAGACCAGTTATTTTGGGTGTTATCATTATTGCCCTTGTTTCTATGGTTATGCTACTAATCAGCTACAAACTGAATAAAGAACGGGTTCAGACCAAACCTCAGCCAAAGCATAGCGGAGCGGGCAAAAAAGTCTTTAAGGCCCTTTTTCAAAACAGGGCCTTTATAGCTATCAGTATTGTCTCCATGCTCCTACTAACCGGACAAATGTTCACCCAAAGCTTCTACACATACCTGTTCAACGACTACTTTCATGCCAACTGGATGAACCTGGCATCTCAGATCTGCACCTACTCGCCAATGCTAATTATGATGTTTATTCTCCCAAAGATGGCCCGAAAGATAGGAAAGAAGGAAATTTCCGCGGTAGGAGTGTCAATTGCGGCCATCGCCAACTTGGCTCTGTACTTCATGCGCGGCATCGAGCCCTCAAAACTCATCATGCCATTTCTGGTTCTCTGCTTCTTTAGCGGCATGGGCCTGACAATTCTGGTTATGCAACTCTGGGCCATGGCAACTGACGCCATCGATGACATCGCCGTCAAAACCGGCAATCGCGACGATGGCACCGCATACAGTTGCTTCGCCTTCTTCCGCAAACTCGGCCAAGTCGTTGCAGCCATCTGCGTCAACGGGGCCCTACTCGGCATGAACTACAAATACGAAAAAGGCGCCGTTCAAACCGCACAAAACCTCTCTCGCATGTACGACCTGGCCACCCTCATCCCCGCCATCATCTTCGCCGTCATGGCAATTATCCTCTTCACCTACTATCCTCTATCACGCAAAAAGGTCGAGTCCCTTCAGTTCGAAAAAGAGCAGAAGCTCAAAGAACATTATGAAAATAACACCATAGGTATCCCAGACCTCCCCGATAAAAACTATTAGCATTAGCCCCAATAACTACAGTAAATGGTGATGCGAGGCTGGGAAACAAAAAAGGCCCACAGTAATCTGGGGGCCTTCTGCTACTTAAAGGAAATGATTTTACTCGTACACTGGTTCAAAGTCGCTGATGTCATGACCACAGAGCGGGCAAATGAAGTCGCTAGGGAGATTGGCCTGTTTGTAGACATAGCCACAAATTTTGCAACGCCAGCCGACAATTTTTTTTGCGGTGGCAGCCTGTGGTTTTGGTTTGACGTTGTTTTGGTAGTCATTGTAGGTTAGCGGTGCCTTGTCACTGGTGCGGACGGCGTCATCTACTTGGGCGATGAAGAGTGTGTGGCTACCAAGGTCCTGCGAGCTGACGACGTGGGCAGAGATTACAGAGCAGGTCTGAAATGGTAGGTAAGGAATGCCCTCAGTGTTGGTTGGGCAATCAAGGCCGTCGAATTTGTCGACGTTGCGGCCGGATTGCATACCAAAGCGTTTAATTGTGTCGAAAGTGGTGCTCTGGTCCATGATGCTGAGTGTGAAAACGCCGCTTTCTTTAAGCATCTGGCAGGTTAGGTTTTTGTTGATGCAAGCGATGGCGATTCTTGTCGGTGATGCGGCGACCTGCATGCATGTGTTGGTGATACAGCCGTTGACCTTGTCCCCGACTTTTGTGGCTAGCATGAAAATGCCGTACGATATGTTAAACATTGCTTTTGGGTCCATTGGAAACCTCCATTTTATTCTTTTATTGATTTTTGCCTGACCAAGATATGTGTTAATGATAGTCTGAGAGTGGGAATAAAGCAAGGTGAAAGATGCTACTAAAACTGTTTTTTGCCTTCGACCTGCTTTTGGGGGATTACACGCTCATTATTTGACTTTTTGAAAGTATGCAGAGGCAGGGGATTTCCACGTAAAATGAAAATTGAGAAGAAATACGTGGAAATTCTAGCGGGCAAAGAGAGTAGTGAGGTTAGGAAACTTCGGGTTGGGTGAGGGCTAGGGATTTAGATTCTTCGAAATACTCGAAGAAGGGCTGGGGAACCTCGTGGTGCATGGCGAATTGGATGTCGACAACGGGTTTGCCGTCAATGACGTTTTGGATGGGAGGGTCAAGAGGGGTGACATCGCCCATGTAGTAGAATTGGCTACCCTCGTCATTGCTTTTTTTTACGAAAAGAGGGATGCGCAGAGGGCCAAGGTCGGGGTCCTTACCCATGATTGCTATCACTTCCTTGCTTTCTAGGCGCACGTTAGAGCGCGTCTGCCAGTGGAAAATGTATGGGCTGACGAAGTAGTCGTTGTACTTTGTGCTGTCACTGATGTTGTCGCTCTTTCGATATGTGACAAAAATTGGACAGGTTCGAGTTTGACGGTTCACTGTGTAACCCATAATCGTTGGTCCTCCGTCGACTTCCCAATTTAGCAGTGCACTGACGTCCTGACGGGTGTATTTTTCGTACAAGGCTAGGTCGCAAAGTTCTCGCTTGGGGAGGTGCCGGCTTTCGTATTCGTATGTACCAAGGTCAAGCACTTCGGCAACCTGCTTTTTGTATTCGGGGTCGTCTAACAGGTTCTTGAACTGGTCAGTTATAAAGATATCAGAGTCATGCATCAGGCAATAGGATATATTTCCATATTTGGTGCGGTTGCTTGCGTGGAAGAATCCATTTGACAGGATTCGAACTGCTGAAAGGATGGATTCATTTTCTGGAACAAAATTGTATTTTGACTTAACTTGCTGTCGGATTTGATAGATGGAGCAGTGACCTTGGCTGATTAGGTTTTGGAGGATCAAAAGTTCATAGGGGCGAAGGCCTCGGGCGGGAAATTGGGAAAGAAAGGTGAGGCTTTTTAGGTAGATGTCTTCGGGGCGCCAGGTGTAGGTTTTGTCGAATCTGGTGAGAAAATCGGGATAATTAAGGATTTTTGTTTTTGAGTTATTGATTATAAGTAAAGGACTTATGGATCCATGTTGGACAAACTCCATTAGGTGGGGGATGTGACCAAGACGATTTTTTAGGTTGGTGTATTCTTCTTTGAGGAACTTTGAGTAACTATAGCGCTCACTGTTGATGGCGGCAAAGATGCGAGATTTGGCAACGGGCTCGAAGTCGATGGTGGAGACGCCGTCAATCATGTTGTTGCCGCTTATCATGAATTTCTCCATGGTTTCTTTTCGGTAGGAACGGTCCCCGTATAGGGCTACTGGAATCATGAAGTTGTTTTGGTAATTGCCGATAAAATCAATTACTGTGAGAAATTGCTTGCCTTTGTATAGCCGAAGACCTCGGCCTAATTGTTGAATGTAGACGATGACGGACTGGGTGGGCCTGAGCATGACCACCTGGTTGACGCATGGGATGTCGACGCCTTCGTTCAGGACGTCAACGGAGATGATGTAGTCTAAGGCGGCGGGGTCTTGGCGGGGTTTTTCGAGGCGGGAGATGATTTGGTCGCGTTCGGCTTCGGAGTTTTCGCCGGTGAGAGATGCGACGCGGAGGCCGTAGTGTGTTTGGAGTTTTTCGGCGATTTGTTTGGCCTCGTCGACGCGGCTACAGAAGATTAGGCCGCAGATATCGTCGCGGTTCATGCTGTAGTGTTTGACTTTTTCGTACAAGTGCTGGATTCGGGCGTCGAGGGTAAGCATAGTGGGTAGCATTTTTTCGTCGACGACCTGCCCGTTAACCGTTGCCTCCTCGACGCCGAAATAGTGGAAAGGGCACAGGATGTTCTCTTTCATGGCTTTTTCCAGTCTGATTTCGTATCCGATGTTGTTGTCAAAGTCGGCATAAATGTTATAACTATCTGTTCGTTCAGGTGTTGCTGTCAGTCCAAGTAGGAACTTGGGCTTAAAGTAGTCAATGATTCTTCGGTACGAAGTTGTGTCCTGCTCCTGTATGTGGTGCGCCTCGTCAATGACAATGTAGTCAAATTCATCTCGCTTAAACATTTGCAGATTCGTAGGCTTGGACAGTGTCTGCACCATTGCAAACACATATTTGCAGTTTGTTTGTTTTTGTTCTGCATTGAAAAAGCCAAAATCGCTATCAGCTTGGGTGCTGGAGTCTGGTGCGAAGATTTTTTTGAAACTGGCCATGGCATCCTTAAGGATTTTGTTGCGGTGCACAATGAATAGGAATTTTTTTGGCCGAAAGGCTTTTACATCAAATGCGCATAGGTATGTTTTACCGGTTCCAGTTGCTGAGATTACTAGTGCTTTTGTTTTTCCTTGGCGACGCAGGTCGTTTAGGTTAGTCAGCGCCTCTTTTTGCATTGAATTAGGTTCAATAAAATCTCTTTCGTACCAGTTGGTGTCAATGTCCTCGTCTGGAATATCGTTGTAAGCGGGGATTAGACTGTCTTCGGTGATTTTGACGTAGGATGGGTCGTGGAAGGCGTCGTAAGTCTTTTTGTACAAATTATATACTTCGGGGCCGTATGGGTCCGTGACGTCCCAGAGGCGCTGAAATTCGGTTTTTAGGGTGTCCAGAAATTCGCCAGAGTCTTTGGCGCCGATTTGGATGTTCCATTCGCGGGTTTTTTGGAGGGCTTGCTGGGTGATATTGGCGCTGCCGATGATGACGTCGGCGGTCTGTTTTGCGGAGTCTTTGTAAAAAATGTAACCTTTTGTGTGGAATGGGCCATCGTTTGCACTGCGAAAGAGTTTGACTTGGATGTTTTTGAATTGTTCGAGGGTTTTCAGGGCGCGAGGTTCAGTGAAGTGGAGGTAGTCGGTGGTGATGATACGCCCAGTGATGCCACGTTTTTCGGCGTCGGTGAAGGCCTGAAAGAGGCACGAGAGGCCTGACGAGTTGATGAAGGCGACGGAAAAGTCGAAACTGGTGCATGAGGCCAGTTCTTCTTTTAGGTATGTCAGAACTTTTCTTTCTGGCGGGTCGTTGAGTATCAGTCTTGGCCTAAATTCTGGTATTGACGGAAAGTTCTTGTTGACCAGTCCTGTTGTGATTCCTGCAAGTAGAGCGTCATCGAAAAAGCATTCATCATCGATAGCCTGTAGTGTTTTCAAATCGACCGCTGCCCAGTCCTGGTTGTACAGGTTTTCTTTTCCAATCCACTTAATCTGGAGATATGCGGAGGGGGTTTGCGAGGGGATGGGTGCTATGGGAGTGAGTGCGAGTTGGGTTTGTATAGTGGGGTTATTTTTGTCTAGTTCACACAGAAACAGGTGCATAGTTAGGTGGTAGTTACTGTATTGGTGCTCCAATATAGTAATTGGTTTCTTAACTATGATTTTTACACCTAGGGTTTTTGTTACTTCTTGGACAACTGCTTCTTCTGGTGTTTCGCCGGCTTTAACTTCGCTACTTGGAAACTGCCACTTTGGTCTAGGCTCTCCCTCTATGGGGCCTTTGACAATTAGTATTTTCCCGTTTTTTAGTATGACGGCACCAGATGCAGTTATGTTTCTCATGATAGTTTTTAGACTACCACAGATGCGAAGTCTGGTCCAGGCAGTCAGTTTAACAACTAATCCTAGTTCTATATCTGCACTTAAGACCTTTTGGGTCCACAAAACGGATTTTGCTCTGACTTTGGAAACTTTGTACACAGTTGTGAATAAGGAAAAATTGGCTGAAAATAGTAACTCTATGACACTAAAAAAAGGACATCCGATTGGATGTCCTGTGATACACGGCGGGGGGTTTGAACCCTCGACCTCCACCACGTCAAGGTGGCACTCTCCCGCTGAGTTAGCCGTGCATTGCATTACTATTATGCACGAATTAGAGATTCTGTCTAGTAGTTGGCCAAAAAAACTTTGGAGCTAAATCTTTTGAGGTGGAACCAGTGCGTATGACTTTAACCAAATAGATAAATAATATAGAATCATGCCTTGTTCCAGTGAAAGAATCTAAGGGTTTAGAGGCAGTAGCATGAAATATAATTTCAGAAAAAGTTTTGACATATCGTACTCAAAGGCTGACAGGTGGTTGAAACTTGGATTAGTGGAAGCGGTATCAATTGCACAAGAGATGAACACTGACTACTTTCGTAGTATCGGAAGTGACAACCTGACAGTGAAGACAAAGGACAACGCACTTTGGGTCTTGGCAAAAACAAGACTTCACTTTGTTGATTTTCCAAAGTGGGGAGATGTAGTTTACGCAAGAAGTTACACACTTAAAAGTCATGGTTTTAGATCCGAGATTGAAACAGAATATGAAAATCATGGAAAATTGGCGTTTGTGTCACGGCAAGAGTTGTGCGTAATTGATGCAACTTCAAGAGGTGTTCGAAGAATAGAGACTATTTCGTATCCTAAGGACATGGAACTGGAGCCAGAGACAGTGCCCATTAAGTTCTTCCGACTTAAGGAAGATTTTACGGAGGACTGTCTGGTTTACAAAGATTACTTTAGGCTGACGGATATAGATTTTAGTAATCATGTCAACAATGTTGCCTATGTTAGGTACATAGCTAATGCAATGGACAAAGAGTTTTTTGCAAATCGCAAGATAGTTGATTTTGAGATTCAGTACAAACATGAGTGCCTAGAGGGGCATGAACTTGGGGTTTACAAGAAGGATATTGACGAAAACACAGTGGACTTTCAGATAAAAAGTGACGGAAATGTTGCAGTTGACGCTCGAATTGTTCACACAGCACAATGAACTCCCTATGGCGAGGCAAATCTGGCAGCAGTAAAAATGCTCCAAAAGCTGAAGTTTTGATTATTGCTAGAATTTCAAACATCAAGTAGGATAAATAGGCGCCGCCATGACGCCCAGCACCCCAAGGAGACAGAGAGACAGACATGGACATTACATCACAGAAGAATATCATTTTGACCGGTGACAGGCCGACAGGTAGGTTGCACATAGGACACTACGCTGGGTCCCTAAAGCAGAGAGTGCAGCTGCAGAACTCGGGAAAATTTGATGAGATTAACATATTGATAGCCGACGACCAGGCGCTGACAGACAATGCGGATAACCCAGGCAAAATTCGGGATAACATTATAAATGTTGTGCTTGACTACCTTTCCGTGGGCATTGACCCCGAAAAATGCACAATTTGCGTACAAAGTGCCCTGCCCGCGCTACACGCCCTGACGTTCTATTACATGAATCTGGTCACCACCGCTCGCCTGTCCCGAAATCCCACCGTCAAGGCCGAAATACAAATGCGCGGCTTTGCGGCCGAAGGACTCCCCGCTGGCTTTTTCGCTTATCCCGTCTCTCAAGCCGCCGATATTACCGCCTTCAACGCCAACGTCGTCCCAGTCGGCGACGACCAGTTGCCCATGATTGAGCAAACTCGGGAAATCGTAGAGAAATTTAATCGTATCTACGGTCCCACACTAGTTTTACCAAACGCTATGCTTCCCGACAACGTCACTCAACGTCGCCTCCCGGGCGTCGATGGCAAGGCCAAAATGAGCAAGTCTCTGGGCAACTGCATCTACCTCTCCGACGACCCCAAAACGGTCAAAAAACAAGTCAACGGCAAAATGTTCACCGACCCAACACACCTCCGCATCGAAGATCCCGGTCACACCGAAGGCAACGTCGTCTTCACATACCTAGACGCATTCTGCAAGGACGAGCACTTTGCCACCTACCTTCCTGAATATTCCAACTTAGATGAGATGAAGCAGCACTATCGTCGCGGTGGCCTTGGTGACGGCACCTGCAAAAAGTTTCTTGTCAACGTCCTTGAAGAAACTCTTCAGCCCATTCGTACTCAGCACCAAAAATGGGCAAGCGATATAGACACAGTTTATGATATTATTCTAGCAGGTACCAATGCCGCCAAGGAGAAGACCAACCAAACCCTCGCGCGTGTCTGTGACGCCATGCGTATCAACTATTTCAAGGACCGCACCATAATCAAGGAGTGGGAAACCCTTCTCCGTGCCGCAACTCACTAACGAAAGGAAACAGAGATGAGTACAAACATGTCAAACGATAATACAAAAGAAGAGGAGCAGGTGGAGCGGGCGTATCTTTATATTGTAAAGATACCTTGCAGCAACGATGTTATGGTTTGTGCCTCTGAGAGTAAGTATTACCCTGGCACTTATGTGGTTGTACCAACTAGGTATGGCTTGGACATGGGTGTTGTTCTTGGAACTGCTGAAGGGTTGGACCAAGGGCAAAGCCCTTGTAAGAGGTGCACTGGGTGTGTGGGTGCATGCCACTTTTTGCCTACGCAGCAGGGGGAGGAGCCAGAGGACTCGGCCTGTGTGAGCGGGGAAATTGGTGAGAATGGGGAGATTTATGTGACGATGGGGCCGCTGCCGGTGTTCGAGTTTCGAAGTGAGCGGCCGGATGTGATTGTGCCGGATGATCCGGAGATTGACGAGACGGGTGTGTGGGACCAGGCGTACCGTGAGCCGAGGATGGTCGAGGTCGATGGGGATGTGGATTGGATTTCGCATATGGCAACTCCTGATGAGCTAGAGCGTTACGCACAGAATATCGAGGCGGAGAAGGAAGTGATTCCGATTTGCCGAGAGAAGGTTGAGAAGCGGAATTTGAACATGAAGCTGGTCGGAGCGCATTATGTTTTGGAGGAGCCTAAGCTTTTGATTTTTTTCACGGCGCCCGACCGCGTGGATTTTCGTGAGCTGGTAAAGGACCTAGTTGCGGTGTTCAAATTGCGAATCGAGATGCGTCAAATTGGAAATCGAGACGAGGCGCGGGTGCTTGGTGGTCTGGCGATTTGCGGGCGTGATTTTTGTTGTCATTGTGTGTCTGACAAGCTTAAGCCGGTGACGATTAAGATGGCCAAGGAGCAGAATTTGTCGCTGAATACAACGAAGATTTCCGGTCCGTGTGGGCGTCTGATGTGTTGTCTGAATTTCGAGTATGAGTACTATCTTGAGGAGAAGCAGACCTATCCATCTGAAGGCAGTAAAATTAAGCTGGGTAATGACTTCTTTAGAATCATTGAGGTTGATATTTTCTCTCAAAAGATGACTGTCATTGGTCCTGAGGGCCGGCAGTATCTTATTCCTCGCAGCGAGGTTTATTTTAACCACGATAAAAACAGCTGGGAGGTTTCTCTCGACTACCAAGAGGAGATTTTAGCAAATTAGGCACTGCCTCTTTGCTTGCAGTTCACACCCGATTTACTCATCCTTAGATAAACTAAAACTTTCCCAATTTTTCGACCTATAGGGTCCAAATTGGTAGTTCGTTCCTTC
>X301_European_Hare__coassemble_1225_pt1 | contig 15542 bp, 13 predicted proteins | sample X301_European_Hare__metabat2_high_PE_015 | metagenome-assembled genome bin X301_European_Hare
AAAAGAAAACTGTGTGGGTCACGGCGGTGATTTATGGGCGGAGAGATCAGATTGCGGCATTGCTTGATATGTCGCTGAATGATACAGAACGATAAATAGGAATTTGGAGTGGATAATCATGAGCAAGAAAGTAGTTATAAATTGGATTGTTGCTATTATAGTGGCAGTTGTCTACTTGTTCGTTAGTATTGTATTCAATTCTTTTGCATATTCTTGGGTTATATGGGTTGCTTATGCAATTTACAGGATAATGGCTAAGTAGCAAACTTCCAGTTTATCGAGGAGATATAAACTGCATAAGAGGCTAAATCAAAGCGTTCAAGCATAGAACTTGGGCGCTTTTTTCTTGGCTCTGGAGCCGTCAAATCGGATGAAAACAACAACTGAATACCAATACATAGCCCTTGCTTTCGCAGGCGGCGAGAACGGCACAAATGCCCCAGAATCGCCCCTAAACGAGCCGAAAGCGAGGGCTTTTTCTATGTTCCAGCAGTAACGGAAGTGAGGTGATACTAGCCTGCTGGAGATGGAGTAAACAGGAAACCAATCGAACCAGAAGGATGACACAATGCAAAACGCAAATCAGACCAACAATGCCCACCTTGAGCTTATCATGGCAAGCGAAATCGAACCGAAGGAGATTGACTGGCTCTGGTATCCCTTCATTCCCTTCGGCAAGGTCACGCTGCTGCAGGGAGACCCCGGCGATGGGAAAAGCACATTCATGCTGACCATTGCCGCCCTGCCCACGAGGGGCGAGCCTCTGCCGTTCACGGACAAGCCCCATGAGCCGATCAGCGTCATCTACCAGACTACCGAGGACGATGCGGACGATACCATTGTCCCTCGCTTCATCAAGGCAAATGGGGACAGGAAGCTACTTGTGTTCATCAGTGAGAAAGACAGTCCGCTGACCTTTGACGATGGGCGCATCCTCACCATCATCAAGCAGGAGCTTGACAACCTGAAAGAACTTTCGATGGAGGGCGTGGCTTCAAGCTCGGAGATTGGCAACCTGAAGCGGGATGTGGACAGGTACAAGAAGCGGTCAGCGGATTTAAGCACCCGTCTGGAGAATGTCAGCGCACGTTTGAAGGAAGTCACGGAGAAATATGAGAAACTGGCGGAGGTGGCAAGGCCGTACCTTCTGGCATTGCAGCACTTCCCCGACAGGGTGAAGGATTTCTTTGACAGGCTGTTCTCGTCGAAAGACCAGGCTGAGGAAAGGCAGGAACCGAGGCCGACACGAAAACCGAAAACGAGAGATGATTGGGCAAGATAAGCGTCCCCTTCGATGGGACACTATGTATTCTTGCCCTCTTGCTTTTGTGGCGTAAAGTCGTTTCCAGTGATCGTGTCCGTTAGCACTTCGGTGACGCACCTTAGTTTGGCAGATTGGTGCGGGCCAAATTGCCCCACACCGCTTTACCTGCGGGCGACTTTGACACCTGGCGTTTGCGGCAGAACGCAGAGGCCAGAGCCGTCTTTTTCCTTTTCAGGCTGGAAAAACGAAAATTAACACATGAATTGGAGGATAATCGACTATGGAAAACACGGACAGTAGCTATCAAATCCGCATTGGGAAAACCACCTTTATCGTCTGTGTAAAACAGGCCGAAACAGCGAAAAAACCGCTTGAAACGGCACTTTTTGACCTCTGCAAGCGTGAGGTTCTGGGTGGACTTTCTGCCCCTCAGAAAATGAATTTAGAAAAACTTGCAAAAACCTCTTGATAAACTCTTCCCTGACTGTTCCTATTCAAGGCTATTTTACATTTATGCTAAAGACAACTTAGTTTTGGTGCAATTGATTATATACAAGAATTGATTATACAAGAATTGATTAGGCCAGAACAAACCTTAATCCAGAACCCTGCTTGCTAAAATTCCCACGTATTTCGCTCCTTTTTTCAAAATACTTGGAAATCTTCTGCCTCCGACAGCCCCAAGTAGTCCAAAAATGAGCATGTCACCCGCAAATTCAAATTAAAAGTGCGATTTTTGTAGAAGCACTTGAAAGATTTATATTGAGAGAAACCTACTTTGCATAAACTTAAGTAAATCGGCTGCGAATAGTACTTTCTAACTAATTTAATCTCTAGCTAGTTAAATCTCTAACTACTTCTGCCGCAATTAAAAGCCCAGCAACCGACGGAACAAAGGCAGTACTACCAGGAATATGACGCGACCCATCCACCGCGGAAACCTTAACAGGCTCTTCTGTAGAAAAAACACACTTTAAATGATAAATTCCGCGCTTTTTAAGCTCTGTTCTAACCACCCTTGCAAGAGGACAAACTGATGTCTTTGAAATATCAGCAATCTTAAGTAACTCTGGATGGGTCTTATTTCCTGTTCCCATAGAACTAATAATGGAAACCCCTGCAGCCTTAGCCCTTGTCACAAGTTCCAACTTTGCTGTTACAGTATCAATACAGTCTACTATGTAGTCGTAAGAAAAAAGATCAACTTCATCTGCTGTCTCAGGAAGATAGAACATATTAAGCTTTTTCACTTTGCAATCAGGATTTATATCGTTAATCCGTTTTTCAAAGGCATCAACCTTACTCTGACCAACAGTAGAGTGAAGCGCAATTATCTGCCTATTTAAGTTACTTATCTTAATCGTATCATTATCAACAAGCGTAACATTTCCAAGTCCCGAACGCACAAGAGCTTCTGTTACATAGCCACCTACTCCACCCAAGCCAAAAACAATAACATTGCTATTTTTTAGAACAAAAAGGTTCTTGTGCCCAAGGACAAGTTCAGTTCTTTCAAATATACTATCCATTAAAAACTACTCCTACACTCATGCATAACACCCCACCCACTCCCACTAAACTCTATCTCGTAAACTATAGTTAAAAATACCTTTCTTATCAAATCCAAATCTGATACCTTATACCCATGCAGAACCTTTACACAGACGCACAGTCTAAACAAATGGACCATATCTCCCAGGAAAACTTCAGCATCCCAGACCAAGTGTTAATGGAAGATGCTGCGTTTTCAACCTACACGCTCATCAAAGACAGGCTTAAAAAATCTAGTTGCACACTTTTTATCGCTGGCGGCGGCAATAACGGAGGTGATGCCCTTGCCATAGCTCGGCTAGCCTATCTTGACCACTGCCCCGGAATCTGCATCCTCCTCGCCGACAGCGGCAAAGAAACTGCCCTCCGCGCCAAGCAACGCCTAATTTGCGAAAACATCGGAATCCAATTTCTTACTGACTGGGATAGCGCCTTCGCCAATGCCCAAATCATCATCGACGGCCTATTTGGCGTCGGCCTAAAAGGCACACCCAGATCTCCATTTGATAGCCTAATTGCTAGAATCAACGCATTAAAAATTGAGGTAATATCGCTTGATCTGCCATCGGGCATCGGCGACAACGTCCCTCACGGCAACGGCATCCGTGCCACCACTACTATCTGCATGGGCGCACAAAAAACAGCCATCTACCTACCACAAAACCGCGACTTCTGCGGGCAAATCCTCACCACCCTCCCCTTCTTCCCCGACGCCGCAGCACCCCAAAACCCAGTCATACTCCTAGACCACTCTGACCTCCAAATCCCCGTCATCGCTCCCAGCAGTTACAAAAAAACACGCGGCTCCATAGCCATCATCGGCGGTAGCGGTCGCTTCACTGGCGCCGTCATCCTCTCCGCCAAAGCCGCCTTCCACGCAGGCGTCGGCCTTGTCACAATATTCACCGATCCCAACCTAGTCCCACTGATTGCAAAGGCCATTCCATCCGCCATGGTCACCACCTATACCGAGTCCTTTGACCTCTCTCAATTTGATGTTGTCCTATGCGGTCCTGGCTTAGGTTCCTACCACGACCAGCTTGTCCAAAATGCCATCACTCAATCAAAACGACTTGTCATAGATGCCGATGGCATCCGCGCCTTTGCCCGCCTGAACCTCAAACTTCCAGCTAACATACCCTGCATAATGACACCCCATCTAGGCGAGTACACTGCACTTTTAAGCGTTTACTGCCCAAATCAGGACATCAAAACCCCCTCCGGTTGGATTTCCTCTCTTTCTGCTATTTCCACTGCAACTGGAAGTTACCTAATAGTTAAAGCTAACACAGTCTGGTTGAAAACTGATAGCATCTCCGTCATCGACGGCCAAAATCCCTCCCTCGGTGTTGCTGGCTCTGGCGATGTTCTATCTGGCATAACTGTCGCCCTCCTAGCCTCAACTTCAAATGCCTCCCTTGCCGCAGAAAATGCTGCAATTCTTCACCAAAAGGCTGGTCGCCTTGCAAATGCTAAGTTGGGCTTCTACACATCCGATGACTTAATTCCCTTCATTGGCCAAGCTCTAAAAAATTAATCCAACCTGACAACCTACATTTGCATCTCAAATACGAATGTCCACAATAAAAAGCGACCTCAAGACAATGGTAGCAAAGCGGTATAGTGCAATTGATTATGAGTAGAAACTTTCATATACATGCAGCAACTTACAAACTCAAAATGTCGATTTATAACAAAGCTCCCAAACTCACAAATTCATAGCAAAACACTACTTATAGATTTCTCAGATTTTCAATATTTCAATTTCTGGGAAGGACGCGCCCCAAAAAATCAGTGTACAACCTGCATAAAGACCAAAACAACAGACCGTATGTACCACATGTAGGGCAAATATTAGTTGGTAAACCATGCAAAGGTCCTAGACTGAGCCTACTTTAATGTTCGTTTTTGCCCATCAAACTTTTTCCCATCCATTTTCCAGATAGATAGTATACAAGAAAGACCAAGGACGAGAATGTCCAAGGGATAAATGAGCAAAGCGCTATGGTAAAACTAGTTGTATGACGAAGAGCCATAGCAAAGACCAATACAATTCGGGTTAAACAGATAGTGATAAACGTTATAATAGTAGGCTTGATGGTAAGCCCAGTGCCCTTCATAATGGAACCCAAAATCTCGGTCAGCATAAACATGGGATAACTTAATCCCATATAGAGAAGTATCTTTGAGGCCTCTGAAATAACAGAAATATCACTAGAAAATAAAACTGGAGAAATGCCTCTGGTTAAAATCATAGCCGCGCAGAATGGAAAAGTTACGGCCATATAGCACAAAATACCACTAGAGGCACAGTAGCGAAGACTTGAAGTATCCCCTGCTCCATAAAACATACCACTAACGTTAGTCACAGATATGTTGAAAGCGCTAGAAATTGCCCAAAATAGACTATCAAACTTGTAGAAGATAGCCCAAGTAGCCACTACGTCGGTGCCCAAAAGATTAATACAATAGCTAAGCAAAAGCCCAGAAATAAAATAAAGAGCATTCTGAATTGCGGATGGAAAACCGATATGCAGGATCTTAAAAACAAGGACCCTGTCCATTTTATAGGAAGAAAGCCTATAGTCAAGTTTTAGATTCATGCCATCTTTTAGTTTGGTTAGGTTTATAACAACCATAACGGCACTGACAAACTGAGCAAGGGCAGAGGCGGCAGCCGCACCACGAATTCCTAGGCCTAAAATAATAACAAAGACTATGTCTAAAATCAGATTAACTATTGTACATACAACAAGATACACTAGTGGCTTATTTGCCTGCCCAACGGCTCTGAAGATACTGCTCCCCATGTTAAAGACAAGCATAGGAACAATTCCGATTAAGTACCACCTAATGTAAGTGACAGAATCCGAAAGAATATCTCTTGGGGTCTTCATCCAAATATGAATACTCTTTGCAAATGGAAGAATTAGGGCAGTTATCACAAAACCTACTACCAAAGAAAGTAGCATTGAGTTTTTTATGGTGCAACTAACTTGGTCCTTTTGCCCCTTGCCTAATTGCTGAGAAATAACAACCATTGGCCCGGTGGAAAGACCTCCGAACATAATAATTACCAGATTCAAGACTGTTAAGTTTGTACCACCAATGGCCGCCAGAGCACCCTTTCCAAGAAATCTTCCAACTACTATAGAGTCTACAATTGCATAGCCTTGTTGAAGAATAAAACCTAGAGCCGTTGGCCAAAAATAAGCCATAATCGTCCTAGAGATACTTTTTCTTTCAACTGTTTTTTCCATCTTAAAACACTACTGTTTCCCTGTATTTCCCAATTTTTCCAACATCGGAGGAGATGCCAATTCTAAAGGAAAAAGGACCCGCACAAAAAATCAACTTAATTGGTAGACAAAGTTGCCCACATTCAAAGTACTTTTATGGGCAACTTTTTGTAGGCAACTTTTTTGCGAGTAACTTTCCAAAAACTATCTAACGCCCTACAGAAGCGGACAGATATTCATGGCACTTCATGTAGTCATGGAAAATGCGGTCACGGTCCATTGTTAGGTAGACCCCGTCCTTATAAAGAATCTTGCCATCTACCATGGTCATACAGACATCGCTACCCTGAGCCGAGTATGTAACTAGGGCTAAGGTATCATAGTCAGGAACAAGGTGAGGAGCATCCAAGTTAATGGCAATAATATCAGCACGCTTACCTACTTCTAAAGAGCCGGTGTTAGGGCGACCCTGGGCCTTAGCGCCACCAATGGTAGCCATTTTAATGACAGTTTCAGGCTTCATGATAGTGGGATCAAGGGTATAGCCATTGTGGATAATAGAAGCAATGTGCATTTCTTCGAACATATTAACATTGTTGTTACTGGAACTTCCGTCAGTACCCAAAGAAACATTGATGCCCATATCAATAGCCTTCTGAATGGGAGCAAAACCGCTGGCAAGCTTCATGTTGCTAGAGGGGTTGTGAACAATAGTGACCCCATGATTCTTTAGAATCTGCAGGTCATTATCAGTAACCCAAACACAGTGGGCAGCGTAAGTAGGAAGATTGAAAAAACCAAGCTTTTCAAACCACTGAGATGGTGTAATGCCGCGGTTTTTCAGACAGGCCTCGTGCTCTCGCTTAGTTTCGGACAGATGCGTGTGAAAGCGCCCGCCAATTTTCTGAATCTCCTCAGCCCAAGGCTCGGCAATATGGTCCGGAATTGTATACTCCGCATGAAGACTAAAATCAATATGAAGACGGTCATCGTACGCCCCATCAAGGGCCATAAGGTCCAGAGCCTCTACGCGATTTTTGAACGTTTTATAGTCCGGATGGTCATGACCTCCCATCACAACACGCGTTAGGTCGGCCTTAATACCACTCTCTCCGACAACACGTTGCGTTGCCATTGGGCACATATACATGTCCGAAAAACTTGTCGTCCCGCACGCAAGCATTTCCAGCACAACCATTTCCATCCCAGCTACAAAATCCTGCTCGCGCATAATATCCTCAATCGGCCAAATCGTCTCGAGCCACTCCTGTAGCGGCAAATCGCTCCCCACCCCTTTTAGGAGGTTCATCGCCGTGTGCGCATGCCCGTTAATCAACCCAGGCATCAGCAACTTGTCATACATGTCAATGACCTGGTCATACTCCTTCTTCGGCACCTGAGTCCCAATATAATCAATAACCTTCCCATCCACACCCAAGAACGAGCCCTTTAGCACCTTCAATTTGTCGTTCTCTGTTGTTATGATTTTCGCATTCTTAAATAAAATAGACATAAAACCTCCATCAAATTAGATATTTCGGACTATATCTTCAAGTAGTGCACTAAAGGCAGGGGTCGCCTTTTGGGCAACAGCTTCTACCTGATGATTAACATTTCCCTGGACTATACCAGTGGCCATATTTGTAATAAGAGCAACTCCCAAAAGTTGCATAGAACAGTGCGCAGCAGTCAATGCCTCGGTCACTGTAGACATTCCAACAGCATCAGCACCAAGAATTCTGGCAGCACGGATTTCGGCAGCGGTCTCGAACTGTGGACCTGGGAAGAACATATAGACGCCCTCGTGAACGCGAAGATTGGCGTGCTGGGCGCATTTGCGAGCCACAACGCGTAGGCTTTCGGTGTAAAGGTCGTGGACGCCAAAAAACCGCGGACCTAGTTCGCTTACGTTTGGGCCGCGCATTGGACTTCCTCCGTAAAGTTTTATTTGATCAGAAATTATCATTGCATCACCAGGTTGGAAGTCTGGATTACAGGAACCTGAGGCGTTTGTCAGAATCAGCTTTTTGATTCCTAAAACGTGTAAGACATGGACAGGGATGTTTAGTTCTTCGAACGAGTAGCCCTCGTAAAAGTGAAAGCGCCCATTCATGCAGATGATGTAATGCCCTCCCACATAGCCTGCTATCATGTATCCAGCGTGGTCTGGGTTGGTTGTTACTGGAAAGCCAGGAATTTCAGTGTACGGAATTTTGACAGGATTCTGAATTTTTTCAGCAAACGGAGCGCAGCCGGTACCTAGGATGATGGCAATTTCGGGCACCTGTGAAATTCTTTCTTTGATATATGTTGCCGCTTTCTCGTAGAATTCATATGTATATCCACTAATCATCTATATTTCCTCGCCCCCCCCCCACATTTTCGGGAATCACATAGGGAGTTCCCATGCATTTTGCTAAGTGATAGATTCTTGCCGCGTCCTCCACATACGTTGCGCGCACATAAGCCAAGTCCAAATTGGAAGCAACTGCCACCACCCCATGGTTCGCCATCAGACAGCAATTTCTGTCTCCCAAATCCCTAGCCACATTTCTAGCCAACTGCAAAGTTCCAGTTGGCGCATACTCTGAAAGTAGCACCTCTCCACCAAGCCATGGCTTCATCTCAATCAAAATCATTGGAATCTTCTGCCTTACTACGGCACACGCCGTCGCGTACGGCGAGTGCGTATGCACCACCGCTTTGACGTCTTTTCTGGCTCTATAGATTTCAGCATGTAGCCTCCACTCAGAGGAAGGCTTAGCATCATTTGCGCTCTCTAGTATTGTTCCATCAAATGTCATAATGACAATGCGGTCCTCTGTCATTGTCACATAATCCTCAGAGCTGGGTGTTATAGCAAAGGCATTTTCCCTATCGGGAATTCTTACGCTGATATTGCCACTTGTCGCAGACACCAGTTTATCCGCATACATGCGCCTAGCGTACTGCACGATGTCCTTTCTTATATTCTGATCAATCATTTCTTAACCTTTTTTATTCTAGAATGTCCTATTCCTAGATTAATAGCCCACATAAATTGCAAATCAAAGCTCTAGTATGCAAACCCCACACTAGGATTATTAACCGACTATGATGTGAAGTCAACAAAGAATCTTGGAAGTGCAAAAATCTTTCTATGCTAGTTATTAAACCCAAGACAACCATACACTAATTTACAAAAAGAGGCTCTTCTTCACATAAGGCAATGTTGTGTTTATTTATAGCCACACTCGAATGCTCTAAGAATCAAAATATATTGTCAATAGCTTTTACTGCTTCGAAGTCTGTTTTTAATGTTTGAGATATAGTGCTCCTAAAATGTATTGTTGTTTTTCCCAACATGGCATGCAATAATGCATAACATGAAATCAGAAGAAAGGCAGTTGGCAATACTCGATGTTACCTTTCAATGGGTACGTGATGATTAAGAATATGTGTAAGACGTTTAATGCCACTGAAAAGAAGTTTCGGTGGGATTTAGCCAAGATTTGCGCAGACTATTGTTTCATTAGTCCGACTGCTGTGGACCTTGAGTTTGGAGTCACAGACACTAGTGATAATGAGGCTTTGGTTCGGTCAATGATGATAAAAAAATCGAAGTGCCGAATTCTTGTGGCAGACCACACTAAGTTTGGCGAAACTTGCCCTAATATAATTGCACCGCTAGAATCGTTTAACAGAATTATAACTGACAAAATTACTCCAGAGGAAACTGCCGAATCTGTTAGCGATGCGTCTTATGACAGAGCCCGTGAAATTGCTCTGAAAATGGAAAAACGGGCACTAAATGTGACTTACTGCTAAGATTTTTCTTCTCTAAGTGATATTCTTCGCTATTACTTTATATATCATGGAGGTCCAGATGGAACGACAGGACACTGGCTTAGCTTTTATTCAAAGATATGAAAACATCGCTTGGTACGATAATGGAGAGGTCCGCATCCTAGACCGCCGCGTCTACCCAGCTAAGAAGGAATTTGTTGTCTGCAAAACTTATGTAGAAGTCATGCAGGCCATAAGAGACATGGTCACTCAAAGCGCAGGCCCCTACACTGCAGCCCCAATGGGCATGGCCTTAGCCGCATGGGAATGCCGTAACCTTAGCACTGATAAGCAATTAGAGTACCTTCGAAAGGCAGCAGACTGCATTGCTAACGCCCGTCCGACGACCAAGCAACGCATGATTATCGTCACCAACGCTTGTCTCCCCGTCGCCGAACAGGCACTAAAGGAAGGCCGCCGCGTGGATCTTGCCATCCGCGAGCACGTCATCCAAGCAAACAACATCCGCTACCACAAAATCTCCATCATGGGCGAGTACCTAGCAGACATCTTCCCCAACAACGGCACCGTCATGACACAGTGCTACGCCGACACAATTTTAGGCATGATGCTTCGCGCCTGCAAAAAACGCGGCAAAACCATCCGCCTCTTCTGCCCCGAAACCCGCCCCTACCTCCAAGGCGCTCGCCTAACCGCCACAGTCTGCTCCGAACTAGGTTTCGACACCACCGTAATCACCGACAACATGCCCGCCTTCGTCATGGCCAAAGAACACGTCGACGTCTTCACTTGCGCCGCAGACGCCATCTCCTGCGATGGCTACGTCTTCAACAAAGTCGGCACCAGCCAAATCGCCATCTGCGCCCACCACTTCGGCATCCCCACCTTCGTCTCTGGCGACCCAGACCCTGGCCACCCCACTTGGGACACTGTCCACATCGAAATGCGTAATCCAAACGAGACCCTTGAGGCCATGCACATCCGCACTGCTGCGCTCAATCAAGGTATTAAAGGTTATTACCCCGCCTTTGATATGACCCCACCCTACCTTATCTCTGGCATAGTGACAGAAAAAGGCATCTTCTCGCCTTACGACCTTCCCCGCTACTTCACCCAAGGCGGCCAAGGCGAATACTAACCTCACAGCCACTATATTTCACCCACGCTTTTGCTCTGTAGAAAGCATTTGCGGGGGTGTTACCCACGCTTTTGTTCTGCAGAAATCATTTGCGGGGGGTTCACCCACGCTTTTGTTCTGCACAAATCATTTGCGGGGGTTTTACCCACGTTTTTGCTCTGCACAAACCATTTGCGGGGGTTTCACCCACGCTTTTGCTCTGTACAAAATGTTTGCGGGGGTTTCACCCACGCTTTTGTTCTGCACAAATCATTTGCGTGGGTTTTACCCACGCTTTTGCTCTGTACAAAATGTTTGCGGGGGTTTCACCCACGCTTATGCCCTACAGAAATCATTTGCGGGGGTTTTACCCACGCTTTTGCTCTGCAGAAATCATTTGCGGGGGTTTTACCCACGCTTTTGCTCTGTAGAAAGCATTTGCGTGGGTGAAGGGGAAAGGGAGAGATGTTAGAAAATTGGGGCATGGATACTTGCCGAGATTTTTTATTCTATTTATATTCATTTCGTATCCATCTTTGGATTGTGAGGAATCAATGCTCAAAACGTTAATGAAACATATTGGCAAGTACAAGAAGTATGCCATACTGACTCCGCTGCTGACGGCAGGGGAGGTGTTTATGGAAATACTGATACCGTTTGTCACCGCAATGATTATTGATAAGGGAATTGGACAGGGCAATATAAAGAATGTGTTGATTTATGGCGCCATAATGCTGGTTCTAGCATTTGTAAGTTTGGTTTTTGGTGTATCTGCGGGAAGAACGGCGGCAACGGCCTCGACTGGATTTTCGACGAACTTGAGAGAGGCGATGTATAGGAATATCCAGAGGTTTTCGTTCTCGAATATTGATAGGTTTTCGACGGCGGGCTTGGTGACCAGAATGACAACGGACGTGACGAGTATTCAGAATGCGTTTCAGATGACGATGAGAATTGCGGTCAGGGCGCCGTTGATGCTGATTTTGAGCATGTTGATGTGTTTTATGATCAATGTCAGGTTGACGTTGGTTTTCTTGGGCGCCCTGGTGGTGCTGGCTCTGGGGATTGCATTTATTATGAGTAGGGCTATTCCTATTTTTAGGAAGATGTTCGAAAAGTATGATGAGTTTAACTCAAGTATTCAAGAGAACGTAACGGGAATAAGGGTTGTCAAAGCTTTTGTGCGTGAGGATTTTGAGAAGGAAAAGTTCGGCAAGGCGGCGTACCAGATATACTCGCTTTCAGTAAAGGCGGAGAGCATTATCGCGTTAAATGGGCCGATTATGACTAGCATTATCTACGCATGTATGTTGCTGCTAGCGTGGTTTGGGGCTCACTTTATTGTAAGCGGGACGATGACTACGGGAAACCTCACTTCACTTTTTAGCTATGTGATGAGCATGCTTATGTCCATGATGATGGTGTCAATGGTCTTTGTTATGTTGACTATGAGTTTGGCATCTGGCAAGAGAATTGCAGAGGTCTTGGAGGAAAAACCGGACATCACTAATCCTGAAAATCCTATTATGGATGTAAAAGATGGTTCTATAGATTTCAATCAGGTGGACTTTAGTTATAGAAAGGACGCTGAGCAGAATACGCTTGAGGATATTGATATTCATATAAAAGCAGGCGAAACGATTGGGATTATTGGGGGCACTGGTAGTGGAAAATCAACTCTTGTTAGTTTAATTTCTAGGCTTTATGACGTGTCAAAGGGCTCGGTCTATGTGGGCGGGGTGGATGTGAAGAAGTATGACATGGAGGTGCTTAGGAATCAGGTGGCCGTGGTGCTTCAAAAGAACGAGTTGTTTAGTGGGACGATTTTGGATAATTTGCGATGGGGTAATGAGATGGCATCGGAGGAAGAGTGTCGGAGGGCGTGCCAGTTGGCGTGCGCGGACGAGTTTATCGAGCAGATGCCGGATGGGTATAACACGTGGATTGAGCAAGGTGGTACGAACGTTTCGGGAGGGCAGAAGCAGAGGCTTTGTATCGCCAGGGCGCTGCTGAAGAAGCCTAAGGTGCTGGTGCTGGATGACTCGACCAGTGCGGTGGACACGGCGACGGATGCGAGGATTCGGCGGGCGTTTAGGGAGGAGATTCCGAATACAACAAAGTTGATTATTTCGCAGCGTATTTCCAGCGTGCAGGACGCGGACCGCATTATTGTGATGGATGATGGGCGCATAAATGGCTTTGATACGCACGAGAATCTGCTTAGAACCAACCAGATTTACAAGGAAATTTGCGAGGTTCAGGTCCAAAGTGGTGGCGATTTTGATGAGAAGATCAACTAAGGGGGACTGGTATGAGTGAGAAAAATGTGCGTGAGAATGATATGAATGAATCTAGTGCAAATGCAAATGCAAGTGCAAGTGCAAATTCAAGTGCAGGTGCAAATAAGCGTGGTTCGAGAACAAGATACAAGAGTGAGAAGCCAGTTCGGCCTGCTCGGGGTATGATGATAAAACCACAAAAGGGAACTTTCAAGCCAGTAATTCGTGTAATGAAGTATGTCTTTAAAGACTACACATTCGCCTATCTGCTAGTAATAGCTTGCATTGTAATGGCCTCTGTCTCTACATTGGTGCTGACACTGTTCACTCGTAGTCTGATAGACACATACATCCTACCCTTAGTGGGGCAAGTTAATGCTGATTTCTCACCTCTTGCGCGGAAGCTACTTTCCTTGTCCGCTATATTAATTGTGGGGATTATCTGTAACTACGGCATGAACCGCATCATGGCTGTTGTTAGCCAGGGCTCTTTGAAAAAGATTCGAAACGAGCTTTTTAATAAGATGGAAAGTCTTCCACTGAAATACTTTGACACCAACACCCGCGGTGATATCATGAGTGTCTATACCAACGACATTGATACTCTTAGACAGGTAATCAGTCAGAGCATCCCTCAGTTGATTAGCTCTTCTATAACTTTGGTTTCAACCTTTGTAAGTATGTTGGTTCTAAACGTGCCTCTTACACTACTTGCCTGTGTGATGGTCTTTATCAGCCTTCGCATCACTGCAAAACTTAGCTCTATATCTGGCAAATATTTTGTCGAACGCCAAAGAGACTTAGGTCAGGTGAATGGCTATATAGAAGAGATGATTCAGGGTCAAAAAGTGGTTAAGGTTTTCTGCCACGAGGACCGCTGTATAAAGGACTTTAAGGAGATTAACGACAAGCTTTGTCAAAGCTCTAGAAAGGCAAACTCCATTGTAAATATTATCATGCCGGTTAATGGCAACTTGGGAAACATTAGTTATGTCATTGCCGCTATTGCTGGTGCATTTTTGGCCATCCATGGCTTTAGCGGACTAACTCTTGGGGCTCTAATTACTTTCATGACATTGAATAAGAATTTCTCTGGTCCTATTACTCAGGTCAGCCAGCAGTTTAGCTCTATTGTCATGGCATCTGCTGGTGCCAACAGAGTTTTTGAAATGATGGACCAAGAGCCAGAACAGGATAATGGCTATGTAGAGCTTGTCCACGCTAAAATTGATGATTCTGGTAACATCACTGAAACTACAGAGCGCACCAAAACCTGGGCTTGGAAGCACCCACATAAGGCAGATGGCACTGTCACTTACCGAAAGCTAGAGGGAGCTATTACTTTTGACGGCGTTGATTTTGGTTACACTCCAGACAAGATGGTTCTTCATGACATTAAAATGTATGCCAAGCCTGGTCAAAAAATTGCCCTTGTCGGTAGCACTGGCGCAGGTAAAACTACTGTCACTAACCTAATCAATCGATTCTACGATATACAGGATGGTAAAATTCGGTTTGATGACATCAACGTCAATAAGATCCGTAAATCAGACCTTCGCCGTAGCCTTGGCATTGTTCTTCAGGACACCCACCTCTTTACCGGTACAGTCATGGAAAATATCCGCTATGGTCGTCTGGACGCCACTGACTCTGAGTGTATTCAGGCTGCAAAACTGGCTAATGCTGATAGTTTCATCCGCCGTCTTCCAGATGGCTACAACACTGTCCTAAGAAACGATGGCTCCAACCTAAGTCAGGGTCAGCGCCAACTTTTGGCTATTGCACGCGCTGCTGTTGCCGATCCTCCAGCCTTGATTCTTGACGAGGCCACCTCCTCTATCGACACTCGAACTGAGCTTTTGGTTCAGCGTGGCATGGATGCCCTAATGGCTGGGCGCACTTCTTTCGTTATTGCTCACCGACTTTCTACTGTCAAAAATGCAAACTGCATTATGGTCATGGAACAGGGACGCATCATCGAACGAGGCACTCACGACGAACTTTTACAGCAAAAGGGTCGATACTATACACTCTATACTGGAAACAAGGCCTAACTCCCCTACTCTTCTATCAGTCTACAGTGGGGCTAGCCACCAAAGGCTAGCCCCCCATTTGTGATTAGGTACTTTCATGAACATGAATTAACGTGTTTTGTCATGCAAGGCACTGCTTAAGCTATGCTATTATTTGCTGATTATATTATGAGTTGGTGAGTGAGTTTTACCCAGAATTTGATTTTTCAAATTTGGGTATCGAGTAGGGCGGTTTTGCCCGCCCTCTCACACCACGCATACGTGCCGTTCGGC
>X301_European_Hare__coassemble_1247_pt1 | contig 14920 bp, 9 predicted proteins | sample X301_European_Hare__metabat2_high_PE_015 | metagenome-assembled genome bin X301_European_Hare
AAAGTGATAACTTTTATCACCTTTTGTTAAGATTTAAACAAAAAGTGTAAAACACAAGGGTAACTGCCTTCAGATTACCTACTTTACTCGATTTTTCTATCACAGAAAAAAAACACGGTGCAAGCATTAAAGCTTTCATTTTTGCCTCATTTCTGTTGACATGTAAATTAATGAGATTGTTGCAAAAAAAGGCCTGCAGTTGCAAGGTGCAAGTAGGCCTAAAGTCATGGATGACAACAAGGTAAATAACAAGAGATTTAGTAGACTAGATTATCTAGGCGGTACTGGGCATCGGCAGAGCGGCGAAGCCAAGTGCTAATTTCCTTGCGGTAAAGAAGCTCTTCAGCGTCGGTAATCGGATTCTCCGAGTGTAGGGCCTTGGAAAGGTAGGCTAGGTACATACACTCTTGGAAGGCCTCGCCTCTGAACCAGCGAACACCTTGATATTCGTTGCGGCCGATTAGGTCAAGGAAGGTGTTGTTGTTAAGCAGGTCTTTAATGCTATCTCTCTGGTACGTGGCAGTAATGGCGCACATGCCGATGGTGGATTTAGGCAAGGAGAAGAAGCGGTCTAACTGGAGCATGCTACCTACGCGTGCAGCATCGTCTATGGTGGATTTTGGGAAAAGGAAGGGCAGAATTAGGAAGCCGGCGGCGATGATGGCAACAAGGTCTGTGTCCATGATAGTGTTGCCGTTTGCAAAAACATTGCGCTGGCAGACATCCTGAAGGCGGTTTACCAAATCAAGCACTTGCTGAGGTTTCATTATGTGCATGTTAAGACCAATTTTGGCAAACAGTGAGTCAAATTCCTCCATGTAAGTGTAGCAAGACCCCAAGGTTTGCATGACGCTACGCTTATTGGTACTAGTGGCGTGGCCTTGGAGGATAGAGCGCAGGTCCTTGAAGAACTTTTGTCCTTTTATAGTTTCCACTGATTCGAAGAATGGCTCTAGGTAAAGGATACGAATTTCGTTTTCCAGGTCCAAAATACCATGCCTTTGGTACTTATTGTAAAGACGCTCATAGACACCATCAATGTCCTCTACCTCATAGATGTTAGTAAAAACTTTGGTCTCATAGCCGTTAAAGGATATCCTCATGCCCTCCTCGAACAACTGAGCAGAGGGGTAGATGTAGGTTTTGCCGTTGTTAAAATTCTTATAGACAAGGTACCGGCGGACGCCGCGTCTAAGGCGTAAGCTTTGGGCCAAGGACACTACCTCAACGTGCCGCTGATCATCTTCTTTTATCAGTTTGGGGACCGAAAGATTAATCCAGCCGTCAACGTGCTCGTACTGGTTGTTGTATAGGACCATGGCCATTTGGTTGTCGTCGCCATTGGTGTAGGCGTAGACGGATTGAAGGACGTTGCCGTTTGAGTCATAGGCGTCGAAGAGTTGGAAGTGACGTGATTCGGAGAACAGTCGACGCATTTTTAGAAGTGGGAAGATGCGGCGGCGGTGTTCTTCGATTAGGCCTTCGTTGGGTGATTCGTTCCAGTATGCGCGCTGGTATTCCATGCCATATTTTTCGCGGAAGCCCTGAATTTGGCCGTGACCGAACATCGGAAGGCCAGGCAGGGTGGAGAGAAGCGTGCAGACGCCGAAATATTTGTCGCCGTCGCCGAATTGGGCTATAGCGGTTTCCTCGTCAGGATTGTTCATGAAGTTGACATAGCGTTTGAGGATGTCGGGGTCGTATTCCAAGGTGGCCTTAATCATGTCGCGGTACTTTTTGTTGTCCTCGTTCCTTAGCATGTGCATGAAGGCACTGTTATAGACGCGATGCATGCCTAGAGTTCGGACGAAGTAACCTTCCATCATCCAAAAGGCCTCGGCAAGAAGGAGAGTGTCGGGAAGTTCCTCTTGGATTCGGTCGACAACTTCGCGCCAAAATTCAACGGGAATGTGAGCGTTGAACTCTTGGTCGGACATGCCATAGTTTGTGCGTCCGGCAATGTCTCCGCCTGTGCCTGGTTTGGGGTACCAAAGTCTCTGAATGTGTTTCTTGGCAAGTGTCATTGCAGCGTCAAAACGTATGATTGGGAAGTTACGCGCAACAGCCAAAATTTGCTGAATGACAGCTTCTCTAGTGTCTGGGTTTAAAAAATCTAGCTGTGCAGTGTCATTCCAGGCCATCGATGTACCATCATTGCCATGGAAAATATAGGACACCTTACCGGTTCGATTATCGATTCTTCTAAAGGTAACGGCCGCATCCGTCCGATTGTAATAATGGTCCTCTATCCTGATATCCAAGTCGGGGTCTTCTGACAAATTCGGCCCATTATACGAATAAACTGGAAATGGTGGGTAATCCTGCTGCATGAAATAATCTGGGTGATTTTTCATCCAGTCACTATCTAGGCCAGTGTGGTTCGGCACCATGTCACTTGCTAGCCGAATGCCCCTCTCCCAACAGCGATTCTTTAAATTAAACAGGGCGGGCCACCCGCCAATGCGCTGAGCAATTTCATACCCCTTCAAGGAGTATGCCGACGACTCGGCATCTGGATTTCCACAAAGATTCTTAATCCGCTTGGACGCTGGACTTCGCTCCCACAGGCCAATTAGCCACAACGCCGTGAACCCCGCATTCTTCAAATTGTCCAATTCCTGGTCTGGAATCTGGTCTAAGGTGTGGATATCCCTCTTATACTTCTTCGACAACTGGTCCAACCACACTAGGGTGCTCTTTGCAATCATCACGACGTTCGGCATCCAATTTCTATCCGGCGTAAAGGATTCGGCATCCTCATCAAAGGACGAGTAATCTGGCACCTCAATTGGCCCCGGCCCGCCATGGGGATGTGGGTTGTCCTCCTCTTGCATGTAGTCCCTGCCCTTAAGCAGTAGCATTCTGAAGTCTTCTGGTATAACAACGTCCCAGTGCTCGAGGATGTATGAAATTTGCTTGGTCAAAGAGTCTGGATACAGTCTTGCTGGCAGAGTCAAGAAGGAAAACAAATCATCCTCAGTTGATTCTGAAAATGCTGTCCCCTTCAGGTAGCTTCCCATCAGCGCGGTCAGTGCTCTGGTTCCATTTGGGAAGTTCATCTTTTTTTGGTCCAGCATGTCCCCAGTTGCCGCAAGCAGTGCAGGGTTGGCCTCCAGAACTTGGTGCACGAAGAATGCCCTGACTGTTTCCACCTTCTTCGTTAAGGGTTGGTCATTTAGCATGGTTGGAAACATTTTGTCATAGTATTCCAGCACTGCTTTTGCCTCGCTGTTCTTTTCTGCTAGCAATGCAATCCTAGAAAATGGCTCTGCGTCGCTTCCTCTCAGAGATGACGATATTACGTACTGATATATCAGATGAAGTATTGCCGCTGTATATATTCTACCAGCCGACAGGCTGTGGTCATGACTGTTGTTATATGTAAGGGCTACTTCCTGAGCCTGTCTGTACATATTATCGGCCCTGTCCGATGTCTCGAACATTGGCCTTGTGTATGTCATCTCCTTTCTGCTATCTTCTGAAATTCTAAAATCTCTGTTTCTCATAATCTCTCCCTAAAAGCCCATTTCTTTCAAAATGTCCCTCGCCGCCTTTTCCAGAACGTCCTGCATCTGCGCCTCTTCCAGTGGCGAAAAGCGCCCCAGCACAAAATCCGCAACTTGGATATTTGCTGGTGGCCTTCCAATTCCCACTCTTAGACGACAGAAGCTCTCCGTGCCTAGATGCTTCTTAATGGACCTAAGTCCATTGTGCCCACCCATGCCGCCACCAAGTTGCATCTTCATGGTGCCAAATGGCAATTCAATGTCATCATGAACAACAAGCACATCCTTTGATATAATACCATAAAAACGGCACGCTTCTTGCACGGAAATTCCACTTTCGTTCATAAAAGTTTGTGGCTTTAACAAAACAGTATCAAATACTTTTGTGTAAAAACCATGAAATTTGCTCTGCCAATTGCCTATCTGCGAACATAGCTCAGTCACTCGGTCACAGACCATCCACCCTACGTTGTGTCTGCTTCGCTTGAACTGAACTCCAGGGTTTCCCAGAAAAACAATCAACTTTGACATATATTAGATATAATAAGTCTCAAATTCATTAAGCGCAAGGGAAGTTGACAATATAAGGCCAAGGTGTAAAAAATAAAACCATGGCAGAACCAAAAACATTTCAAAAATCCGCACTAGTAATCGGTGTTCTCTCCACCCTCGAGTCCCACCGCGCCGACATTCTCTCCACCCTCCAAGCCAACTTCGGCCCTCTGGAACTTGAAAGCCCAGTCATGGACTTCCCCTTCACAGACTATTACGACGCTGAAATGCTTGCCCACCCTGTCCGCTACCTCCTCCTCTTTCGCAACCTCGTCGACCCTTCCACCCTGGCCGACCTGAAACTCCGCACCAACGCCCTAGAACGCACCCTCTCCCCAACCGCTCGCCGCGTCAACTTGGACCCCGGCCTGCTCTCCCTCTCATCCTTCATCCTGGCCACCTGCAAAGATCGCGCGCACCGCATCCCTCTCCACTCTGGCATCTATGCCGAGGTCACTCTCATCTATCAATCCCACAGTTTTCAACCCCTTCCCTGGACTTATGCCGACTACCGCAGTCCCGCCCTCCTTGCCACTCTCCAAACCTTCCGCACTCGCTACCGCGACCTCTTGCGCTCAGCCACCAACTGCTAACTCCATTCAGGTAAAGTTGTGCTCCTCTTTGTGCAGCTAGCAGTCAGTTGTCAGAGTTTTGGCTAGTTAAATAGGGTTTAGAGCCAACTTTTAGTCGCGCACTTTCCCAAAATTTTAAAAATTGCAATTCTGGGAACAAAAACCTTCCCAAAAATTGAAAAAATAAAATTCTAGGTAAAATCATGCTCCTCTTTGTGCAGATAGCAGTCAGTTGTCATAGTTTTGGCTAGTTAAATAGGGCTTGGAGCCAACTTTTAGTCGCGTACTTTCCCAAAATTTTAAAAATTGCAATTCTGGGAACAAAAACCTTCCCAAAAATTGAAAAAATAAAATTCTAGGTAAAATCATGCTCCTCTTTGTGCAGATAGCAGTCAGTTGGCAGAGTTTTGGCTAGTTAAATAGGGCTTGGAGCCAACTTTTAGTCGTGCACTTTCCCAGAATTTTAAAAATTGCAATTCTGGGAACGAAAACCTTCCCAGAATTTGAAAAAATAAAATTCTAGGTAAAATCATGCTCCTCTTTGTGAAGATAGCAGTCAGTTGGCAGAGTTTTGGCTAGTTAAATAGGGCTTGGAGCCAACTTGAAATTGATGCATTAAGATTACCATGGCATGCTTCCTACTCTAAATTTCCAGACGGCAAAGTATTTGGTTAATCGGCTGTGAACTGTGAAAAAAATAAAAAAAGTTTGGAAAAAAATCGAAGGTTTTGGACAGTTTGGTTGTAGAGGGAGGTATGAAAGAAAAAACTGGACCAAAGGGCAGGAGGGTTGGAGAGATGGTGAAAAAAGTGGCGTGCAGTTTGGCGGTAGTGCTGGTGGTGTTGTTGTCAGCGTGCTCGGAATGGGAGGTGGAAAGGAAGGTGATGGTGCGGATTCCGGAGCACCCGTGGGAGGTCGTGACGGGCAAGCGCCTGTGGTACACAATTAAATGGACGGATGGGCAGGGGATGCAAGTGAGGCACCTGAATCAGGAGGAGAGGTCGATTGAGATTAGTGTGCGTCCGGGAGAGACGGTGCTGGTCGCAGCGTATCCGTTGGGGGATATGGCCCCGTATGGGATTGCGATTACGCCGTTGAATGGGGAGTCGGATTTCCTTCTGACGCAAGAAGATGGGGTTCTGGTTGGGCTTCTAATTGACTTGGATAAGGAGCTAATTGATCAGGTCAATTTCGACCTAGTTCTGAGCAAGATGCGCGCGACTGCCAACGACATTCGGGCTATTGATAGCTCGCAACTGCTTCGGGATATCCAAAATGGTGAGCTTTCAAGTCAGTCGTTCAAGGACTCGGGCATGTACCAGGCGGGACCCTTCGCTTTGACGAATGGGCTTTGGGAGAGCGAGTTCTTCCGCGACTCGGACCTTGCTGTAACTGGCGGTTTATCATCGGAGGTGACCTTGCCGCCTGGTGTGTACAACTATCTGAATGTGGAAGAGCGCATGGTGATGACCCTAGTGATTGATTTGGAGGGTGATACGTACAACTACCTACACCGTTCTATTGTGTAGGAAGAGATAGGCAAGGTAGTTCGGAAAGTCAGGGTTTAATGACGAAGTTGACAAGTTTGTTTGGGACGACAATTTCCTTGATGATGGTGGCGCCAGAGAGGTATTTTTGGACAGTTTCGTTGGATTTTGCGGCAGCAATGACATCATCTTTGCTGGTGTCCTTGGGGAGCATGAACTTGGCGCGGAGCTTGCCGTTGATTTGGCAAACCATCTGCACTTCGGAGTCGACAGTGAACTCGGGCTTGTATTGAGGCCAAGGGACGTTGGAGACGGAGGGGGTGTGACCGGATTTTTGCCAGAGTTCTTCGGCGAGGTGTGGAGCGTAGGGGGAGAGCATGAGAATTAGTGGTTCCCAAGCCTCTCTGGGGATGGCGTCGAGTTTGGAGAGGTCGTTGACGTAGACCATCATTTGGCTGATGGCGGTGTTGAAGTTCAAGGAAGCGGTGTCTTCGGTGACTTTTTTGATAGTTTTGTGAAGGCTTTTTAGAATTTCGAGGCTGGCGGGTTGGGTGGTGAGTGGGCGCTCGTCCCCTAGGCGCCAAATGCGGTCGATGAAGCGCCAAAGGCCGGCGATGCCAGTGGTGGACCAGGGTTTTGAGACCTGAAGTGGGCCCATGAACATTTCGTACATGCGCATGGTGTCTGCGCCGTATTTGGCGATGACGTCGTCAGGGTTGATGACGTTTTTCAGGCTCTTTGACATTTTGGCGATGACGCGCTCGAGTTTTTGGCCGGTTTCCTTGTCGGTGAAGGTGCCATCTTCGTTTTCGATGACCTGATCTGCGGGGACTAGTGATTTATTTGGGCGCTGGTAGGCGAATGCGGTTATCATTCCTTGGTTGATAAGGCGGGCGAAGGGCTCGGGGGTGGAGACCAGACCAAGGTCATAAAGGACCTTGTGCCAGAAGCGTGCGTAGAGGAGGTGAAGGACGGCGTGCTCTGTACCGCCGATGTAGAGGTCGACTGGCATCCAATATTTTTCTTTTTCAGGGTCGACGAAGGCGTTTGGGTTTTTGGGGTCAATGTAGCGCAGGTAGTACCAGCAGGAGCCTCCCCATTGTGGCATGGTATTGGTTTCGCGTTTGGCGTCAGCGCCGCATTTGGGGCACTTGCAGTTGACCCAACTGGGGATGTTGGCAAGTGGGCTTTCGCCTGTGCCTGAGGGCTGGTAGCTTTGGACATCAGGAAGCGTTAGTGGAAGTTGGTCTTCTGGGACTGTGACAGTGCCGCAGTTGGGGCAATGGATTAGTGGAATTGGCTCTCCCCAGTAGCGCTGACGGCTGAAGATCCAGTCTCGCAGTTTGTAGTTGATGGTTTTGTGGCCAATTTTGCGCTCTTCCAAGAATGCAATCATTTTTTCGATTGCATCAGCCTTGTTCAATCCGTCCAAGAAACCGCTATTAACGTGGATTCCGTCTTCTGTCCAAGCTTGCTGCTGGACGTCTACTTCGGATTTGAGAACTTCTATGATTGGTAGGTTGAACTTTTTGGCAAACTCCCAGTCTCTGGTGTCGTGGGCTGGAACTGCCATGATGGCTCCTGTTCCGTACGAAATAAGGACGTAGTCTGCAATCCAAATTGGGATTTCTTGACCGTTGACTGGGTTGATGGCGTAACTTCCTGAGAAGACACCAGTCTTCTCTTTCGCAAGGTCAGTCCTGTCTAGGTCACTTTTCTTGGCGGCCTGGTCTATATAGGCTTTGACAGCCTGAAAGTTGTCCTTTGTAGTAATTTTTGGTACTAGAGGGTGCTCTGGAGCCACTACCATGTAGGTTGCACCGAAGAGTGTGTCGCATCTAGTGGTAAAAACTTCTAGCTTTCCATCAGGGTCATTTTCAAGACCTTTGACTTGGAACAGCACTGAGGCGCCTTCCGATTTTCCAATCCAGTTGCGCTGCATCATCTTGACAGACTCTGGCCAGTCAACCAAGTCCAAATCGTCCAACAGGCGCTGCGCGTAGGCCGTGATTTTCAGGACCCACTGGCGAATGTTTTTCTTCTCTACCTGGGTGCCGCAACGCTCGCACTTTCCCTCTTTGACTTCCTCATTGGCAAGACCTGTCTTGCAATGGGGGCACCAGTTAATTGGTGCCTGGCTCTCATATGCTAGGCCTTTGTCATAGAGTTTTTCGAATATCCACTGGGTCCAGTGGTAGTATTCTGGGTCACAGGTCGAGATTTCTCGGTCCCAGTCGTAGCTAAAGCCCAAGCTTTTGATCTGTCGTCTAAAGACGTTTATGTTTTTTTCCGTAGTGATAGCGGGGTGGGTGCCGGTTTGAATGGCGTAGTTTTCGGCTGGCAATCCGAATGAGTCAAAACCCATTGGGTGCAACACGTTAAAGCCGTTCATTCTTAGGTATCTGCAGTATATGTCAGTTGCTGTGTAGCCTTCGGGGTGTCCAACGTGAAGTCCTGCCCCTGATGGGTAGGGGAACATATCAAGGACGTAGGCCCGCTTCTCTTTTGGGTATGAGGGGTCTTCTGTTACTGCAAAGGTTTTGTGCTCTGCCCAGTACTTTTGCCACTTGGGCTCGATTTCGCTAAATGGATAACTACTCATGGTGAGATATGTTATCTTCATTCTGTTGTTGCGTCAATTAAAGTAGGGTTGTTGTAGTGGGAGTGATGCGTTTAGTTTTGTGTTACTATTCTCAACTAACTTTTTCCACTTCTGCACAAAGGGCAACATGGATTTAGTGCAACTTGGATTTAGTGCAACTGAAGTTGTCATGTAGTTGTGGATCTAGTGAAGGTGATTTAAAATACAGGTATGAGCGTGAATCAGTTAGTGGTCCTTGTGTTGTATGTATTTGATGTTTCTCTGTGTTTGATTGCTATTCACAAGAAAAACTCGGGTCTATACATTGCTACAAAGCCGCTTTTGATGCCACTTTTATGCACGCTTTATTTTGTTCTTCTTCCATCATCCGCACGCGGTTTTTGGTATCAAAAATATGTAATAATCGCTTTGGGCTTACATACTCTAGGGGACATATGTTTGCTCTTTCCAAGAGGTAAGAGCAAAAAGATGTTTTTTCTAGGGATGCTGAGTTTTTTCTCAGGTCATGTTTTTTACTCTATGTGGTTTATCAATGCTCCCGTTAAACACTCAAACGATGCCGCGATTTTGGGGGCAATACTATGTTTTGTCACCGAATATCTAATTTATAGGCAATTGATGCTTGGTCCAAGGCGCTATGCTCCAGTGATGGTTCCATATTCTTTTGGTCTGTGTATGTTGGCTATTTCTATTGCTTCCACTGCTGGTTCAGGTTCTCCTTTGTACGCAACCTTGATTAGTTTTTTGGGTATTATGCTTTTCTGTTTTTCAGACTTCTGCATCATGAGACGTACAGTCCGCCTACCATTGTTTGGACAGATGGTTGTGATGACTACATACATTGGTGGTCAGAGCCTAATTGTCCTAGGAATGCTACTGATGCAGTGGTAAGTGTTTGCTACAAGTGGGTATAGGTTGCAACTTTTTGCCTATAGCAAGCTTGATAGCAATTTTTGTAGCTTTCTACTTGGGTTGAATTGGGTCGAGTTTGAAATTGTAGGGGACAAGACTAAATCATAGCAAATGGGTTTTGGAAGACAGTCCCACAAAAGGCAAAACCACGTATGGTTAATACCTATGCTAATATATTACATGAAATAATTAATTCTGTTATAATGAGAGTATGCCAATCAAACAAAAATCCGAACATCTAGATAAAAAAGAAAGCGAAACGTTATGCAGACAAGCGGAGGGGCTGGACAAAAGGTCAGTTAATCGAAAAAGAAAACTGGTGTACAGTTTGGCGGTTAAGCAGATAAGCAAACAGGAAGAAGCAAAGCCAATATATGATGAAGATGCAATAAAGACCATGTCGCCGTTGGAGCATATTCGGTTAAGACCCGGAATGTACATAGGGCGATTAGGTAATGGCACACATGTAGACGATGGAATCTATGTATTGATGAAGGAAGTAATTGATAACAGCATAGATGAGTTCATCATGGGCGCTGGGAATAGAATTACAATAAGATTGGAAGATAAGAAAGTAAGTGTTAGAGACTTAGGCAGAGGAATACCGCTTGGAAAAGTTATTGACTGCGTGTCTGAAATAAACACTGGTGCAAAATACAATGATGACGTGTTTCAGTTTAGTGTAGGTCTGAACGGAGTTGGTACAAAAGCAGTAAATGCATTAAGCTCATGGTTTCATGTAAAATCCTTCAGAGATGGAAGATATTTTGAAGCATACTTTCAAAAAGGAGTGCTACAGTCTCAGGAAGAGGGAATTACGGACGAGCCAAATGGCACCTTAACAGAGTTTATTCCAGATGAGGAAATCTTTGGGCAGTATGCATTTAATGATGAGTTTATAACACAAAGGCTGAACAACTACTGCTATTTGAATACAGGGCTGACGCTGGATTATAACAAAAGAATATTTAAAAGCCAGCATGGGCTTTTGGACTTATTGGAGAAGGAAGTTCAGGATAGCGGCATTTATGACATAATTCATTACAGGGGAAAGACTATTGAGTTTGCCTTTACGCATACTAGGGAATTTAGTGGAGAAACTTACTTTTCTTATGTAAACGGGCAGTATACTAGTGATGGAGGAACTCATCAGGCCGCATTTAAAGAAGGTATACTGGCAGGCGTAAAGGAATTTTTCAAAAAGTCTACATGGGCTCCGCAGGATGTCAGAGAGGGCATTGTTGGGGCTATTGCCATAAAGGTGCAGACACCAGTCTTTGAAAGCCAAACTAAGAATAAGTTGGGAAATACGGAAGTTAGGGTTCCTATCATCAATGAAGTCAAAGAGGCTGTAATTGATTATTTGCATAAGAACCCCGAGGTTGCGCAACTTCTGAATCAGAAGATACTTACAAATGAAAATATTAGGAAAAAGCTTTCGGAAGTAAAGAAGATTGCAAAAGAGAACGCAAAGAAAATCTCGATTAATATTCCAAAGCTAAAGGACTGTAAGTTCCATTTGGGACAGACGGGGCCGCACGCGGATATGGGCGAAAGGTCAATGATTTTCCTAACAGAGGGTGATTCTGCATCGGGAACGTTAAATACTGCCAGGGATGTTATGACGCAGGCGGTTTTTAGTTTAAGAGGAAAGCCACTGAATACGAACGGCATGTCAATGACGGACATGTATAAGAACGCAGAACTGTATAATGTTATGGCGGCTTTGGGGATTGAAAACGGGATTGATGGGCTTAGATATTCCAAGGTTATTTTTGCAACTGATGCCGATATAGACGGGTATCATATAAGAATTTTACTACTTACATACTTTTTAAGCTATTTTGAGGATTTGATTCACGCTGGCCGGGTTTGGATCTTGGATACTCCACTCTTTAGGGTTCGAAATAAGAATGTGACCACTTATTGTTACTCTGAAGCAGAAAGGGATAATATGATGAAGCAGATTAAGGGGTCCGAAGTGACTCGATTTAAAGGACTTGGGGAGATATCTGCAAAGGAGTTTGGCCAGTTCATTGGGGAGGATATGAGGCTGATTCCCGTGACGATTGATAGTTTAGCGGATGCGAGAAAGGCCATGAATTTTTACATGGGAAGCAACACCCCTGAAAGACGCGATTTCATCATGGAGAATCTGGTGTGATGGCACCGCTAAATCAGGCTACGACTTAACCCTAGGACCCCTATTCAAAGACGCAGTCTAAGCAAAAGTTAGTAAGTAAAAGATAAAACAGGAAAGGGACAACCGCATGGCAAATGCTAGAGACATATTTCGGCAAAATTTCATAGAGTACGCCTCCTACGTAATTAAGGATAGGGCCATCCCCGATATAGAGGACGGACTGAAGCCCGTACAAAGGCGAATTTTGCATACAATGATAGAAATGGACGACGGCAGATTCAACAAAGTCGCGAACGTTGTCGGATCTACAATGCATTACCACCCACACGGGGATACGTCCATATACACAGCACTGGTGAATTTAGCCAACTGTGACTTGTTCATTGACAAGCAGGGCAATTACGGGAACTTTATGACAGGAGACGGCCCTGCCGCAGCTAGGTACATAGAGTGCCGTCTGCTACCATTTGCCAAGAAGGTACTGTATAACCCAGAAATAACAGAATATGTCGAATCCTATGATGGCAGAAACAAGGAGCCAGTAGTTTTTCCTGCAAAAATTCCAGTGGTACTGATTCAGGGCACGGAAGGCATTGCCGTTGGAATGTCGACTAAGATACTGCCACATAACGCTTTGGAAGTAATAGATGCGCAGATAGCCGCCATAAAAGGCGAGGATTTTCAACTATTTCCTGATTTCCCTGGTGGCGGCATCATGGATGTATCAAACTACGAGGATGGTCTGGGCTCCATTGCCGTCAGGGCCAAATTAGACACATCTAACGCCAAAAAAATCATCATCCAGGAACTCCCATTCGGCGTCGATAGCGAAAAAATGATTCAGTCCATAGAGGACGCCATCAAAAAAGGCCGCCTAAAAATCCAAAGCGTCAACGACTTCACCGCGGACACCGTCAACATCGAAATCTCGTTGGCCAAAGGCACTTACACCAAAGACATCGTCGACGCCCTGTACGCCTACACCGCCTGCCAACAAAAAATTGCCGTCAATTGTCTTGTCATTCGGGACAAACTTCCACACATCTGCACAATCAGCGACATAATCCGATACCACGCCGACCACATCATCGACGTCTCCCAAAAAGAACTTCTAGTCCAACGTGGGCACCTCTTCGACCGCCTCCACATTCGCACCCTAGAACGCATCTTCATCGAAGAACGCATCTACAAACGCATCGAACAAAAACGCACCCAAGAAGCCGTCATCAGCGCCGTCCGCACTGGATTCGACCCCTATTCTGATCAACTAGTCCGTGAAATCACGGACGAGGACATTGACCACCTCCTAAAGATACCGATTCGTCGTATTTCTTTATTTGATATAGAAAAGAATAAGCAAGAAATAGACCAAATTAACTCTGATTTGTCACAGGTTGACTACAACCTACAGCACTTGGATGAATACTCCATCAAGACTCTAAAGAACATTCGTGCCGACTTAGAGAACGACCAACACAAGCGTAAAACCATCATAACTGACTTTAACATGGTTTCTGCCCGCGACGTTGCTAAGCGAGATATTGACCTTCGCTACGACAACCAAACTGGTTACATAGGTACAAACATTAAGGCCGGTAACCCAATTCTCAAGGTGTCCGAGTTCGATAAAATCCTGATAGTTCAGAAAAATGGTACCTACTATTGTTCCAATATTCCCGACCGACTTTTTGTCGGAAAGGACATAGCCTACTGCGGTCTTGCAGATAAGGAAAGTTTGGAAAACATCGTTTTTACCATTATCTACATAGACAAAAAGACCAAGGTCACCTACATAAAGCGCTGCAAGCTCAGCGGCTTTATCATGAACAAAACCTACGAGCTTCTCCCCGACCCTGAAAACAACTCCATGAAGAAACTTTCTACCCTAGAAAACGCAGAAGTTACAATTACATACAAAAACCCCACCCGCACTAAAGAGTCCACCTTCCTCTTCTCCGACTACCTAGTTAAGGGTGCCAAGGCCGGCGGTGTCACCGTTTCAAAGAAAGAAGTTTCTTCCATTCGCATCAAGCCTTGCAAACTTGTGGAAACCGACCGCAAAAGTTCTTCCGACAGTCTAGCCTCTCATTCTACAGACACAGAAGATACTTCATCTACCTCAACTGCTCCAATCTCTGGCTCCGACGCGGTCCAGACCAAGGGCGCTAAGGCCACAAAGCCCACCAAGCGCGTGGAGGACCTGCCTGGTTTATTCGACGATGTTGACCAGTAATTTCGAAAGCCGAGTCCTGTATCAGGACAACCATATTATCATTGTCAACAAGCTCCCTGGCGAGATTGTTCAGGCCGACCAAAGCGGAGATTCGACTTTGTTAGATTTAGTAAAGTCTTACCTCAAAACAAAATATAACAAGCCAGGCAACGTTTTCTTGGGCCCTCCTCACCGCCTTGACCGCCCAACCAGCGGCCTTGTTGTCTTTGCCAAAACTGACAAAGCCCTAAGCCGCCTTAGCCAAATGTTCCGCCTTGGCCAAATATCCAAGTACTACCTTGCTATCGTTGACCGACCCTTAGTCGCAACTGCCGTAAGTAGCCCAGCTTTTGGCGACTCAGTGCCCCACCGAGGGACGCTGACACACTATATTTATAGGGATACAGCAAAAAACAAGAGTTTTGCTTACAATCCCGCCCCTGATGGTGGGTGTCCTCATCTTAGGGGCATCAAGGCTGATAGCTTGCAACTTGCACGCCTTGAGTATGAAGAAATAGGTCAGAGTAACCGCTACACCTTGCTTCGTATCCACCTTCTAACTGGGCGCCACCACCAAATCCGAGCCCAACTTGCCGCCTGTAATGTCCACATTAAAGGCGACTTAAAGTATGGCTTCCCCCGTTCTAATCCCGATGGAGGTATTTGCTTACACTCTAGAGAAATATCTTTCATCCATCCTGTCAGCAAGCAACCCATAAACGTCATTGCCCCAGTCCCCACAGACAGAGTTTGGACCTATTTTAATCTTTAGTTGTTGTTCAAAACATATTTTAAGACCAACACATGCCTTAAGTGCCACATGAATAGCGAAGATTAGTTGGTTAACTGGCTGTAAATAGTATTGGTTGCAAACTGTATACGCTAAATTCCCGATTTTATGGACTAATTAACCTAATATTCAAATTACTCTAGG